>OFFU01000638.1_pt1 | contig 33847 bp, 29 predicted proteins | sample 1521451 | NCBI WGS metagenome assembly OFFU01 (sample SAMEA3504106, study PRJEB24116) | mouse gut metagenome | biome: mouse gut; feature: mouse-associated habitat; material: faeces | place: Denmark | collected 2011 | reverse complement strand
ATACGTCAATATCCGAACCTATAACTTCAGCATCAGCCTCATATTCGTGATTGAGCTTGATAAGATTCTTAAGCATCCAGGCAAACGGATTATACCACATGAAAATGCATAAAAAATCAGCAATGGTAACATCAATCCAATGTTTCTTAGATGTATGCGCTTTTTCATGTATAAGAATGGATTGCTCGTTTTCCGAATAGGGGAGGACTATAAATCGGCCCCAGCTGAATGGAGCGATAGCCCTGCTTCCATGTCGGCACAGTACATAACCCTCCTTATCCTGCTTTTCAGATTTTGATATGATACGCCACAAGTGGGTATATGAAATGACCTGACGGGCAACCAGAATAAAAACACCAATCCAATAAAGGCCAAGTATCCAAGTAAGAATCTCAACGTGTGATGTCCCGGAAGCGGGTAAAGCAGCGTCAAGTGCTGTCTGTAGCGGGGATTGAAGGTTGTATGCCTGTACCACCGCATGAGATGGCACTGTATCCGGAAGTGGTTCATATGACAAGGCAATCGGAGCGCAGACGAGTATTGCAATCCCGACAATATCAGAAACCGGTTGAACTTGAACGAGCGGCACCGGTTGACCATGATGTGGAAAACCGGATAAATAAACATAAGCAGAATAGATGCCGAAAGAGAGAGCGAGAAGATGGTGTTCATAGCTATTCGGTTTTATTAGATTGCTCAACTTCGTCGAGTAGCTTCCGCAAATCCTCAATCGGCAGATTGCCATCTTCTACAAATGAAGAGACAACCCGAAGATACGAATTTTTGAAATATCTGCTCACAAGATTTCCGATGGATTTCTTGCCCATTTCCTGCTCGGCTATCGCTGCATGGTATAAGTATGTCTTGCCCTGTTGTGTATGCCCGACATATCCCTTGTCTTCCAACGTGCGCACGATAGTTGAGATAGTGTTGAAATGTGGCTTTGGTTCGTCGTACAATTCAACAATATCCTTGACATGTAGTGCCCCATGTTTCCAAAAGAAACCGAGCACTTCTTCCTCTTTAGCCGTCAGCTTTTCCATAACAATCACTTTGGTATATTAATTACACGCCGCAAATATAAACTATATTTTATAGTTATAACTAAAATTTATAGTTAATAATTGTTAATAGAGTCAGTATTTCGAGATAGCAACAATCTAAATCGCCGAGATGATCAGTTTGTTGGCTCTGTCAACGACTGATGTGTCAAGGCTGGCGAGGTAGATTTGTGTAGTGGTTTCGTTGTCGTGCCCCATGCCCTCGCTGATCACACTTACAGGGATGCCTTTTGCTTTGGCGGCCGATGCCCACGAGTGTCTGGCTACGTACATTGTTATTGGCACTTCCAGGTCTATCATATTGGCGATTTTTTTCAAATTGTGGTTGATGTTGTAGCTGGCGTTACGGTAGGCGCAACGCTCATTGCAGCCAACGGTCCTTATGATTGGCAGCAGGTATTGAGTGGGATTTTCCGGGTATTTATCAATTATCGCCTGCATCTCAGGAGTCCATCCGATGGTGAGCTGTTGGCCGGTCTTGCGCCGGCGGTAGACCACAGAGCCATTTTTAAGGTCTGACTTTCTAAGATATGACATGTCGATGAAGCTCATTCCCCGAAGGTAGAAACTCAGAAGGAACATATCGCGGGCATAGTCAAGAGCCGGAATCATGGATAAATCAAGAGCCTTGATCTTCTTAATTACGGGTATTGGCAATGCCCGTTTTACGGTCTTGTCAACTCCGGTGTATACGTGACGGAACGGATTACGGCTTTCGATGATTTCCTCCTCGACGGCACGGTTATAGACCGCCCGTAGAATGCGGGTGTAGAAAGAGATAGTGTTGGGTGAATTGCCCCGCTTCTTGTGCCATGCCACGTATGCCTCCATTATCTCGGTGGTGAGACTGTCGAGCATCAGATCCTCCTCTTTGCGGAAACTTTTAAAGCTGTTGAGCGCTACTTTATAAGTCTCCGAAGTCCGTGTTCTGCCATTCTGCTTATGCTTGATTATCAGAGTCTCCATGTAATTGAAAAGAGAATACTCCTTCTCATAGCGCTTGAACTCATCGATTATGTCATCTGGAGTAAACGACAAACCGTCAGTGTCGAGTTTCTTGGCTATCTTGGTGAGCCGTTCAACATCCCATCGGATACGCTCGCGTATTGACACTATGAAAAATTTCCTTTCGCTGTCTGGGCTGGCAGTTACCATCGAACGGGATTCATTCCATTCGAAAGTATGGACATGATAATCTGTAGTCAGCTGACGCACTTTCCTCTCATGGATTATCTGGTAATAGATAGCACCCTCTCTGTCAACGACAGTAGAGGGGCGGTATTTAACTTTTATTGAGGCCATATTTATCTGTTTTTTGTCTAAAGTTACGACAAATGCACAAGATAAATCACACCTCGTAAGCCTCCATCGAGGAATATGTTCAAGAACAAAATATTACCGGTGCTGTTAGTATATCAGTAATATCACTAAAACATGGTATATGAATGATATAGATAAAATATTTGACCTCGGGGGTAAGGTCGCCGTGGTGACCGGTGGCGGCGACGGTATTGGTCGCGCTTCGTGCGAGATATTGGCCGCGGCCGGAGCGTCGGTGGTGGTGAGCGACCTTTCGGCCGACAAGGCAAAGGTGGTAGCCGACTCCATAGTGGAGGCCGGAGGTAAGGCCGCTTCAGTGGCGTGCAATGTGCTTGATGATGCTGATCTGAAGCAGCTGATAGATTTCGCGGTAACGACCTATGGCACGGTGAACATACTTGTGAACAATGCTGGAATGGGTGGCGGCGGCCGTGAGAATCCATTTGAGATTGACCGTGATTATGTGGAGCGTATATATGCCATGAATGTATTCGCGCCGTGGCAGCTGTGCAAGTTGGCAGCCCCGCACATGCAAAGTTCGGGGTATGGCAGCATAATCAATATCACATCGATGAGCAGTGTCAACAACGATCCAAATATGGCTATATACGGGTCGTCGAAGGCCGCGCTCAACCATCTGACATCGAATCTTGCATACGACTACGGATCTATGGGTATCCGCATCAACAATGTGGGCCCAGGAGCAACCCGCACGAATGCGCTTGCCTCGGTGCTGACCCCGGAGATGGAGGAGCGGATGCTGTCCCACACACCGATAAGACGGCTTGGCGAGGCGAGCGACATAGCCATTGCCGTATTGTTCTTTGCATCACCGGCCTCAGCCTGGATAAGTGGCCAGACACTGATGGTAAATGGGGGAGGGGTGCAGACCCTAAATTAAAACAGTTCAACCATATTCTCTCCTTATAAACTCCGTACCCTTTTGCTTGTCTGCATGACATGCATGAAACGACACGCTACTACGTTCAAATGCACATACCGTCTAAAAATACCTTAGGCGATAAGCCTCTGTGGTAGAGGGCTTATCGCCTAAGTGACTTATTTTAAGGGTCTGTTTCTTACTTTTCGATGGCTGCCTGCGCCGCTGCTACGCGGGCGATAGGCACGCGGAAGGGTGAGCAGCTGACGTAGTTCATGCCGAGGTTGGCGCAGAACTTCACTGATGAGGGCTCGCCACCGTGCTCGCCGCAGATACCTACCTTGAGGTCTTCCTTGGTTGAACGGCCTTTCTTCACACCCATCTCCACGAGCTGGCCTACACCTTCCTGGTCGAGTACCTCGAACGGATCAACCTTCAGGATGCCAATCTCTTTGTAGTGCTTGAGGAACTTCGGAGCGTCGTCGCGTGAGTAACCGAAGGTCATCTGGGTGAGGTCGTTGGTACCGAACGAGAAGAAGTCGGCTACCTCTGCGATCTTGTCGGCTGTGAGGGCTGCACGGGGAACCTCGATCATTGTACCGATCTTATAGTCAACACGCTCGCCACGCTCGTCGAATACCTGGCCGGCTGTTGTGTTGATGACGTTTGCCTGATGCTGGAGCTCCTTGAGAGTACCTACGAGGGGCACCATTATCTCGGGATGTACGTCTATGCCCTGAGCCTTGCAGTTGAGAGCAGCCTCGATGATGGCACGTGTCTGCATCTCTGTGATTTCGGGGTAGGTGACACCCAGACGGCAACCACGGTGACCGAGCATCGGGTTGAACTCAGCGAGTTCCTCTACCTTGTTGCGTACCTCTTCGAGTGTGAGACCCATCTCGTCGGCGAGCTCCTGCTGGGCAGCCTTGGTGTGGGGTACGAACTCGTGCAACGGCGGATCGAGAAGACGGATTGTCACGCCGAAGCCATCCATTGCCTTGAAGATGCCTTCGAAGTCCTCACGCTGCATGGGGAGGAGTTTCGCAAGTGCCTCGCGGCGGCCGGCCTCGTCTGATGAAAGGATCATCTCGCGGACAGCCTTGATACGGTCACCCTCGAAGAACATGTGCTCCGTGCGGCAGAGACCGATACCCTGCGCGCCGAAGTGGCGTGCCTGATTTGCATCGCGGGGAGTGTCGGCGTTGGTGCGGACAAGTGTCTTTGTATATTTGGCAGCGAGGTCCATAATTGCGCCGAAGTCTCCATCGAGCTCGGGCTCAGCTGTCTTAACCTCTCCGTCGTAAACGTCGCCTGTAGAACCGTTGAGTGAAATCCAGTCACCCTCGTGGAATACCTTGCCATCCATGGTGACAGTCTTCTCCTTGTAGTCAACAACAATCTCACCGGCACCCGATACGCAGCACTTACCCATACCACGGGCAACCACGGCAGCGTGCGATGTCATACCGCCGCGCATTGTGAGGATACCCTGGGCAACTGCCATACCGCGGAGGTCTTCGGGAGATGTCTCGATGCGGACAAGGATAACTTTTTTCTTGTTCTCAGCCCATGCCTCGGCATCGTCGGCCTGGAATACAATCTGACCGGTAGCGGCACCCGGAGACGCGGGAAGACCCTTGGCGACAACCTTGGCAGACTTGAGCGCGCTCTTGTCGAAGACGGGGTGGAGAAGCTCGTCGAGTTTCTGCGGCTCCATGCGGAGGAGGGCAGTCTTCTCGTCGATCATGCCGTCGCGGAGAAGATCCATTGCGATGCGGACCATAGCGGCGCCGGTACGCTTACCGTTACGGGTCTGGAGCATCCAGAGCTTGCCGTCCTGGATAGTGAACTCCATATCCTGCATGTCGCGGAAGTAGTCCTCAAGCTTGTGGGCAGTGGCAATGAGCTCTGCTGCGAGGTCAGGCATTGACTCCTCAAGAGCGGGATATTTTGTGCGGCGCTCCTCCTCGCTGATACCCTGGAGGGCAGCCCAGCGGCGAGAGCCTTCGATTGTGATCTGCTGCGGTGTGCGGATACCTGCCACAACGTCCTCACCCTGTGCGTTGATGAGGTACTCACCGTTGAAGATGTTCTCACCGGTGGCAGCGTCGCGGCTGAATGCCACACCTGTTGCGGAGTTGTCACCCATGTTACCGTAAACCATGGCCTGTACGTTGACAGCTGTTCCCCATTCCTCGGGAATCTGGTTCATGCGGCGGTAGATGATGGCGCGTTCGTTCATCCAGCTGTCAAACACAGCGCAGATACCACCCCAGAGCTGTTCCCATGCTGATTCGGGGAAGTCCTTGCCTGTATATTCCTTTACAGCCTTCTTGAAGCGTACAACGAGCTCCTTGAGGTCATCAACTGAAAGTTCAGTGTCGAGCTTTACACCCTTTTCCTCCTTCACCTCGTCCATGATTGCCTCGAACGGGTCGATGTCGGTCTTGCTCTTCGGCTTCATTCCGAGAACCACGTCACCGTACATCTGTACGAAACGGCGGTAGCTGTCCCATGCGAAGCGGGGATTGCCGCTCTTCTCGGCCATTGTGGCAACGGTAGCGTCGTTCATACCGAGGTTGAGGACAGTGTCCATCATACCGGGCATTGATGCGCGGGCACCCGAACGTACAGATACGAGAAGGGGGTTGGAAGGATCGTCGAATTTTGTTCCTGTAAGGCTCTCGACGTGAGCGATAGCCTTTTCTACATCTGATTTTATGTCGGCAACGACAGCGTCACGGCCGAGCTGAGTGTATTCTGTGCAGACTTCTGTGGTGATTGTGAATCCCGGAGGCACCGGCATTCCCAGCAAATTCATTTCGGCGAGGTTAGCACCTTTTCCACCGAGCAGGTTTCTCATTTCGGCGGTACCCTCGGCTTTACCGGCTCCGAAGGTATAAATTTTTTTTGCCATAGTGATTTTGGATTATTAATTTCTTTTTTTTTGAATTTGTACCTGCAAATTTAATAAAAGATTAGGGAAAATCACTAAATTTGCATTGAAAAATATAGTTGAATTATAATTTTTTAGGAAAATAATCCGTTATGAGGGCTTTGTTAACGGTTGAACGCGGTTGTAAAACAGTGTTTAACCTTTTCCCGGCCACATTGCGGAGCATGATGTAAATATGGCACGAAAGAAAAAAGCTCTACCCGAATTGAAGTCGGTGGTTATTGAGAGTGTTGCTGCCGAGGGCAAGGCTCTTGCAAGGGTGAAAATCCGCGAGACAGACGAGAGTCCGATTGTCACGTTCATACCGTTCGGTGCCCCGGGCGATGTGGCCGACGTGCAGATCGACCGCAAGAAGCACAGTTACGCCGAAGGGCACATTGTGCGTCTTGTTGCACCTTCTCCGGTTCGCGTCGAGCCTCGGTGCCGCCATTTCACGGTGTGCGGAGGCTGCAAATGGCAGCATCTTCCATATGCCGAGCAGCTGAAATGGAAGCAGAAGCAGGTGACAGACGCACTTACACGCATCGCAAAGGTGGAGCTGCCGGAAATATCGCCAATTCTCGGCTCTTCCGAAATATGGGCTTACCGCAACAAGATGGAGTACACATTCTCCGACAAGAAGTGGCGCACATGGGAGGAAGTGAAGTCGGGCAAGGATTTTGAGGACTCTTCCAATGCCCTCGGCTTCCATATCCCAGGCGCTTTCGACAAGGTGCTTCATATTGATGAATGCCATCTTCAGGCAGACCTCGGAAATGAGATTCGTAATTTTATCTACGATTATGCCGAGGAGCATGGGCTTACCTTCTACAATATACGTGAGAACCGAGGCTTGCTGCGCACGGTCATGATACGTATTGCCTCTACCGGAGACGTGATGGTCTGTCTGGTGTTCGGCGAAAAGGACAAGGAGGCTTCCGGGGCAATCTTGTCTGCGCTCCGAGAGCGGTTTCCTGTTATCTCCGCGTTGCTTTACGTAGTCAACCTGAAAGTGAACGACACAATCGCAGACCAGGATGTTCATGTATTCTCCGGATCTGAATATATAGAGGAGGAAATGGAGGGACTCCGTTTCAGAATCAACGCGAAGTCTTTCTATCAGACAAACTCGCGTCAGGCATACGAACTCTATAAGGTGGCTCGCAGGTTTGCAGGACTGGAGGAAAAGAAATCCGATGGGGGAGAACTGCCTCTGGTCTATGACCTCTATACCGGTACGGGTACTATCGCCAACTTTGTGGCCCGTAATGCCCGTCAGGTTATCGGCATAGAATACGTAGAGGAGGCAATTGCCGACGCCAAGGTGAATTCAGCGGTGAATGGTATCGGCAACACTCTTTTCTATGCCGGCGACATGAAGAATGTGTTGACCGATGACTTCATAAGCCGACATGGCCGTCCGGATGTGATGATTATTGATCCGCCTCGGGCCGGAATGCACGAGGATGTTGTCAAGGTTATTCTCAACTCAGAGCCGGATGTACTGGTATATGTGAGCTGCAATCCTGCCACACAGGCGCGGGATCTCGCTCTGCTCGATGCGAAATACCGTGTTACGGACGTGCAGCCGGTTGATATGTTCCCACACACACATCACGTCGAGAATGTGGTGCGACTCGTAAAACGCTAAGAGTCCGTCTCATAAAAAAATTACCCATAGGGGCGGCTTATTTTTGAACTGATTCGGTTCAAGACCGCAGGGAGCAGCCTGATGGCTGTGACCGGAGGGCTTGGAGCGAAGCAGTCAAAAAGAAGCCGGACGGAGTAAATTTTAACGGATTCTGTTGTGTAAAGTTAAATTGAAAAGTATTTGAAATATATTTTTAACATGTCCGTTTTGATAAAAATTACCAAAGACTCGCTGGCTTAAGCCATCTCAGGCACTTGACTTCCAGTCACAACCGAAAGGTTGCTCCTTTCAGCCAAGCACCTGATATGACTCAATCCAGCGACCCCTATGGGTAAATTTTTTATGAGACGGACTCTAAACCGGAGGTGAAGACAGAATGAGAAAATTCGATGAACTCAACCTTCCTCCTGTCCCGCTGCGCGTGCGCGAAGAGGATGGCGTTACCAAAGCATTTGACCCGCTTCGCAAGAAGTGGGTCGTGCTCACTCCTGAGGAATGGGTGAGACAGCATTTCACCGCCTGGCTTCAGGCCACATACCACTACCCCGCCTCGCTGATGTCGAACGAGATAGGAATTGAGGTCAACGGCACACGCAAGCGTTGCGACACAGTGGTGTTCCGCCGCGAGGGCACTCCGCTGCTTATCGTGGAGTACAAGGCTCCCGAAATAAACGTAACCCAGGCGGTGTTTGACCAGATTGTCCGCTACAACATGCGGCTCCATGCCGAATACCTTATAGTGTCGAATGGTCTGAACCATTACTGCTGCAAGATTGATTATGCAGCCAACACTTACCACTTCATACCTCAGATTCCCGACTACCAGACACTCGCCTTTCCGGCGGCTGAAAACTGAATAAACGATTCCACCCGACGCGTGGAATATTGACAATGGACTCAAAATACAATTACCTTGACGAGCTGAATCCGCAGCAACGGGCGGCGGTGGAATATTGCGACGGTCCGTCGCTTGTGATTGCCGGTGCCGGTTCGGGTAAGACCCGCGTGCTGACATACAAAATAGTACACCTGCTGCGCCTCGGCATAGAGCCTTACCGCATACTCGCGCTGACATTCACCAACAAGGCGGCGCGTGAGATGAAAGAGCGTATCTCGGCCGTGGTCGGCCCGAATGTAGCGGCCCGGCTCTGGATGGGGACTTTCCACTCCGTTTTTCTGCGCATATTGCGACGCCATGCCGACGTGATCGGCTTCAAGAGCGGTTTCACAATCTACGACTCGGCCGATTCACGCTCCCTCGTGAAAAGCATCATCAAGGAATATGGCCTTGACGAGAAGCAATACAAGGCCGCATCGGTAGCATCGCAGATTTCCAACGCGAAGAACGCGATGATGACACCGGAGCAATACCGCCGGGAATATTACGACACGGACCGGAAGTCAAAGCGGCCTATGATCTCAAGCATATTCGAGACATATGTAAAGAGATGCAAGGCGGCCAACGCGATGGACTTCGACGACATTTTGTTCCACATGAACATCCTGCTCCGCGACAATCCGGATATATGCCGTCACTATCAGGAGTTCTTCCGTTACATCCTGGTCGACGAGTACCAGGACACGAATTTTGCCCAGCACATGGTCGTGTCGCAGCTCGCAAAGCCCGACAACATGCTCTGTGTGGTCGGTGACGATGCACAGAGCATCTATTCCTTCCGGGGTGCGAATATCGGAAACATCATCAACCTCGAAAAGGCATACCCGGGACTCCGGACATTCAAGCTGGAGCGAAACTACCGGTCTACCAAAAACATTGTCAACGCAGCCGGCAGTCTGATCGACAAGAACACACGCCAGCTTCGCAAACAGGTATATTCGGAAAATGAGACCGGAGCCCCTGTCGAGATTATCCGCACATACAGCGACATAGAAGAGGCTTATGTGGTGGCCACGGGTATCAACGGTACCAAACTCACGGAGCATGACTCATATGAGGACTATGCCGTGCTCTACCGCACAAATGCCCAGAGCCGTGTGCTTGAGGAGGCTTTGCGCAAACGCAACATAAGCTACCGCATTGTCGGGGGGACCGCCTTCTACCAGCGCAAGGAGATCAAAGACATCGTGGGGTATTTCAGACTCGCCGTCAATCCCGACGATGACGAGGCCCTGCGCCGTATCATCAATTTCCCGGCCCGAGGTATTGGCGAGACCACATTGAAGAAAATCCAGGCCGCAGCATCGGCAGCCGAGGTCAGCATGTGGACTGTCCTCGACAACCCCGATCAATACACGACAGGGGTAAACAGCGGCACACAGAAGAAACTCAACGCGTTTGTCGACATGATCCATGAATTCATAGCGGACAATGAAAAATCAAACGCCTACGAGCTCGGGCAGTTGATTTACAACCGCACCGGAATACTTCTCCTCTATGCCCACGACAACACCCCCGAGAGCATATCCCGTCAGGAAAACCTTTCTGAAATGCTGAACGGTCTCAAAGATTTCGTGGACATACGTCAGGAGAGCGGCGAAGGTAACATTGACATGGCTTCCTTCCTGTCGGAGATTTCACTCGCCACCGATGCCGACGAAAAAGACAAGAGCAACGAGCCTAAGGTTACCTTGATGACTGTTCATGCTGCCAAGGGTCTTGAGTTCAAGCATGTCTACATAGTCGGAGCGGAGGAGGAACTTTTCCCTTCGGCAATGGCAATGAACACACTCGCCGAGGTCGAGGAGGAACGACGGCTTATGTATGTGGCCATCACCAGAGCGCGTAAGAGCTGCGTGATAACACACGCAAAGACCCGCTTCCGCAACGGTCAGACCAAGATGACATCCCCTTCGCGCTTCCTGGCCGACATTGACCCGCGGTACATCCATGCTGAGGATTCCGGAATGAAGTCAACGCCAAGCCGCGAGCCTTCTCCTTCATTCACTTTCACGGCTCCGCGCACACCGTTACGGCCGCTTAAATCGGTAAGAAGTGCCGCTGCCGGCAACGACGCTCCGCAATACACACTCGACCAGCTCTCAGTGGGAGTGCGTATAGAACATGCAAAATTCGGCACAGGTGTAATCACCAAGACCGGAAGCATAAGCGGCGAACCGAGTATCACCGTGCAGTTTGACACAACCGGTACGAAAAACCTGCTGCTGCGTTACGCAAAATTCAAGCTGCTTTAAGGACCGAAACCACCAAGATCTGTCTCACTCACTTAGCTGAAACCAATCCAAGACATGACAAAGATACAGACACCATACTACATAGTTTATGAGAGCCGCCTGCGTGCCAACCTCGAAAAACTCCAGCGCGTCAGCCGCGAGGCAAACCTGAAAATCATCATGGCATTCAAGGCCAACGCGCTGTGGAAAACCTTCCCCGTGATAAAGGAATATTTCACGGCCTCGACAGCAAGCTCGCTCAATGAGATGAAACTGTCGCTTGAGTTCCTCGGCTCGGACGTACATGCTTATTGTCCGGTCTATACCGACGCATCCTTCCCGGAGTTTCTTGAGGGCTGCTCGCACATTACTTTCAATTCACTCGCCCAGTTCCGCAAGTATTACCCGCAGATGAAGGCGCATGGCCGTCATGTGTCCGCCGGTCTGAGGGTCAATCCGCATTGCAGCGTGATAGAGACAGACATCTACAACCCCTGCAAACCCGGCTCCCGATTCGGAGAGAATCCCGAGAACCTTCGTGACGGACTGCCTGAGGGAATCGAGGGTTTGCATTTTCATGCCCTCTGTGAGTCATCGAGCTACGACCTCGAAGCGGTTCTTGAGGCATTTATCGCACAGTACGGACATCTCCTTCCCCATGTGAAATGGCTCAACATGGGGGGCGGACATCTTATTACGCGCAAGGATTACGACACGGACCATCTTGTCCGTATTATCAACTCGCTCCATGAGCGGTATCCCCACCTCGAACTGATCATCGAGCCAGGCAGCGCATTCACATGGCAGACCGGCGACCTTGTAACCGAGGTGCTCGACGTTGTCGAGGACACGGGAATACGCACGGCTATCATTGACGCCTCGTTCGCTTGCCACATGCCCGACTGTCTTGAGATGCCCTACAAGCCCGCGATTGCGGAAGCTCTTCCCGATGAAGGGGGTGCCACGCGCAACGAAGGACGCGGCATGGAACATGAGGGAATCCCCTACCGTCTCGGCGGCAACTCATGTCTCAGCGGCGACTTTGTGGGAGACTGGCGTTTTGCACGCCCGCTTCAGGCCGGAGACCGCCTCACTCTTCTCGACATGAACCATTACACAACGGTGAAGACAAACATGTTCAACGGCATCCAGCATCCATCCATCTGGTTCCAGCCTCTGGAGGGAGAACCGCAACTGCTCCGCGAATTTACCTACGACGACTATAGGTCGCGTATGGATTAGGCCGAAAACAGAAATTTCATGGCGAAATCACGCAGATATTTTTGCACTGAATAAAACTGCCTGATATTTCACAAATTAGATATTTTGGAAAACTTTGAAATTTCAAAGTTTTCCAAAATATTTTTTATATACCTTATTTTCAGCATATTAAAATTTATAGAGACACAAAAAGTTTCCCAAAACCAAAACTTTTGAAAATTTAAGACGTTAAATTTTGTGGATTTCAAATTATGTTGTAATTTTGTACCGGCTTTCCGGAAGGCCATTCAAGATACCTGAAGGGAAAGCCTGAATAAACCGAAACAAAGCCACGCGAGGGTTGCAATCCGGACGTGGCGATAACCCTGAAAATCATAATTCCACCAAGATGATACAGACAGTTGTGAAGCGCGACGGACGCGTAGTCGGATACAATGAGGAGAAAATCAAGGCAGCAATCCGCAAGGCCATGCTCACCACAGAGATGGGCGAGGATGAGACGCTGATCCAGAAGATAACCGACCGCGTCGGCATGTCGGGCAAAGACCGCATGACTGTCGAGGAAATTCAGGACAAGGTGGAGATTGAGCTGATGAAATCGGCCCGTAAGGATGTGGCCAAGCGTTATATCGCGTACCGCGACCAGCGCAGCATAGCACGTCGCGCAAAGACACGCGACATGTTCCTGGAGATCATCGAAGCCAAGAACAACGATGTGACACGCGAGAATGCGAACATGAATACCGACTCCCCGGCCGGCATGATGATGAAGTTCGCGAGCGAGACCACAAAACCATTCGTTGACGACTATCTGCTCACCGCAGCCGTAAAGCAGGCTGTCAAGAACAACTACATCCATATCCACGATAAGGACTACTACCCCACAAAGAGCCTTACCTGCGTGCAGCACCCGCTTGACCGGATTCTTGAGCGCGGGTTCGTGGCCGGCCATGGCGAGTCGCGTCCGGCCAAGCGCATAGAGACAGCAAGCGTCATTGCCTGTATCTCTCTCGAAACAGCACAGAACGAGATGCACGGCGGCCAGGCCATCCCGGCTTTTGACTTCTATCTCGCTCCGTTCGTTCGCCGCTCATATATAGAGGAGGTGAAGACCCTCGAACAGCTCACAGGCGAGAACCTCTCCGACCTTTACGAAGCGGAAATCGATGATTTCCTCAAGAAGGATCTCGAAGGCATGACCGGAAAGGAAAGATACATGCAGCATGCCATCAACAAGACCGTGGAGCGCGTTCATCAGTCGATGGAGGCTTTCATCCACAACATGAACACCATTCACTCCCGTGGCGGCAACCAGGTGGTATTCTCCTCTATCAACTACGGTACCGACACTTCGGCAGAGGGCCGTTGCGTGATCCGCGAGCTGCTTAAATCAACTTACGAGGGTGTGGGCAATGGCGCGACAGCCATCTTCCCTATCCAGATATGGAAAAAGAAACGCGGCGTGAGCTACCTGCCCGAAGACCGCAACTACGACCTCTACAAACTGGCATGCAAGGTTACGGCGCGCCGCTTCTTCCCCAACTTCCTAAATCTCGATGCCACATTCAACCGCGATGAGGATTGGCGCGAGGACGACCCGAAACGTTATCTCCACGAGGTAGCCACAATGGGATGCCGCACACGTGTGTTCGAGAACCGTTACGGTGAACGCACCTCGGTAGGACGCGGAAACCTGTCGTTCACCACGGTCAACATCGTACGTCTCGCCATCGAGGTAATGAATGTGCAGGACAAGGAGGAGCGCATAGAACGCTTCTTTGAGAAACTCGATGATGTTCTTGACATTACGGCACGACAGCTCAACGAACGCTTTAACTTCCAGAAGACGGCTCTCGCCAAGCAGTTCCCGCTCGTAATGAGCGTTCTCTGGAACCATACGGAGAACCTCAAGCCGAACGACACCATCGAATCTGTGATTAACCAGGGCACACTCGGCATAGGCTTCATCGGACTCGCGGAGTGCCTGATTGCCCTTGTCGGCAAGCACCATGGCGAGAGCGAGGAGGCGCAGGCCCTCGGTCTGAAGATTGTGAGCCATATGCGCAGCCGCGTCAATGAATATTGCGAGAAGTATGAGCACAACTATTCGGTGCTCGCGACTCCGGCCGAAGGCCTCTCGGGCAAGTTCACAAAGAAGGACCGCAAGACATTCGGTGTGATTCCGGGTGTGACCGACAAGGACTACTATACCAACTCCAACCACGTACCGGTGTACTATCACTGCTCTCCGCGCCATAAGGCGAAAATCGAGGCTCCCTATCATCCCCTCACAACCGGCGGCCACATCTTCTATGTGGAGATTGACGGCGACGCGACGCACAATGAGGAGTCGATCATGCAGATTGTGGACATGATGGACCAGTACAATCTCGGTTACGGTTCAGTGAACCATAACCGCAACCACTGCCCCAAATGCGGCTACGAGAACGCCTCGAAAGATGAGACAACCTGCCCGAAGTGCGGAACTCATTTCGAGACCATACAGCGCATCACCGGTTATCTTGTGGGCACCACCGACCGCTGGAACTCCGGCAAGCTCGCCGAGCTCCACGACAGGATCGTACACAAGTAAGAACCCGGTTGGGAACCGGTTCAAGGTCTTTAACGCAGACAATGATGAAAGTCAGGATACTTGACATAATAAGAGGTACAACAGTGGATGGTCCGGGTTTCCGGACCTCCATCTATTTTGCGGGGTGCCGTCACGCCTGCCCCGGTTGTCATAACCCGCAGTCGTGGGACTTTGACGGAGGCACGGAGATGGATCTGGATGAAATCATGGAGATTGTGCGTGATGAGGATTTCGATGTCACCCTTTCGGGCGGCGACCCGCTATATCAGCCTGAGGTGGTCGGCGAACTGGCAAGGCGTATCCGGGAGACGGGACATACCGTTTGGGTATACACCGGCTTCACATGGGAACAGATTCAGGAAAGCCCCCGACTCCGGAATGCCCTGAATGATGTCGAGGCGATTGTAGAAGGCCCGTTCATCGAGACGTTACGCGATACCGACCTGCGCTTCAGGGGTTCGTCCAACCAGCGGATCATCTATCTTGACCGCGGTATAGAGCAATCCTGACACTGACACACAGGCATTCCAAAACATGCACTTGATGTGCAAGCGACAATGATTAACTTTGCAGCGTAAAAACAAAATAACGAACAGTCATGTGTAAGAATCATTGTCACGACGGCCATTGCCACAGTCATAATCATAACCATGGGCATAGCCATGACCATAATCATGGTCACCATAACCACAACCACGATGACAAGGGTGGCCGAATATGGTCAACACTCCGCGAGTTCATACCCGAAGCTGTCACGCTTGTTCTTCTGATCATAGCGTTGATGATTGACTGGGGGAGTTACGCGGCATTAGCATATATAGTGGCTCTGCTTCCGGTCGGGGCGCCGATACTTGTATCCACTTTCAAGGAGTGGATGCGTGGTGACATATTCAATGAGTTTACATTGATGGTACTCGCCAGCCTCGGAGCTTTCTTCATAGGGGAATATCCGGAAGGTGTGGCGGTGCTGCTCTTCTATTCGCTTGGTGAGAAACTGGAAGATGTAGTATCGGGTGATGTCAAGGGGCAGATAAGACGGCTTCTCGGCAAACTGCCGAAACAGGCTGTTGTATTACGCGATGGTGCCCGTGTGACCATGCGGCCACAGGAGGTGGAACCGGGAATGCTTATCGCCGTGAAACCGGGCGAGAGCGTGCCTCTTGACGGTATCGTCGAATCAGATGGCGAGGCTGATTTCAATACTGCTGCAATAACGGGTGAAAGTCTTCCGCGAACATACGCCAAGGGAGATGCCATTGACTCGGGTATCATACCGGTTGACCGCGAGGTTCAGATACGTGTCACAAACTCCTGGAACGACAGCTCAATGACACGGATCATGCAGATGATCGAAGATGCTTCGAGTCACAGGGCGCCTTCTGAGACCATATTGCGTCGCATAACACGCTGGTACACGCCGGTTGTATTCGGAGCCGCATTGCTTCTCTTCTTCGTTCCATGGCTGGTGAGCCTTGTCAACACCTCATTCATTTTCGAATGGGAAGTATGGCTGCGCCGCTCTCTGGTGTTTCTCGTATGCTCTTGCCCCTGCGCCCTTATTGTCAGCATACCACTCACCTATTTCGCTTCAATCGGCATAGCATCCAAGAAGGGTATTCTCTTCAAGGGACATGACAGCCTCGATGCTCTCCGCAAGGTCAACACTGTCCTTCTTGACAAAACCGGAACCGTGACCACCGGAGAGTTTCATGTGAGGAATATAGAGATGTCGGGCAACTTTACCGCCGGTCAGGTGTTGGCAATTGCTGCGGCAGTCGAAACCGGAAGTCCACACCCGCTTGCAAAGGCCATAACGGCGCAAGCCGAAGCAGATGCCGTTGCATTGCCGCAGGCGGTTGACACGGTGGTGGTGGAGCATGGCATGAAATCAACCGTCGGCGGGAAAGAGGTGATCATAGGATCCCGCCGCCTCATGGAAGCGGAAGGGATACGTTTTCCGGCTGACAATGCAGCTTCCACAGCGATATATGTTGCCGTCAATGGTCTTCCGGCAGGAGTCATCATACTTTCAGACACGGTGAAGACCGGTGTCTCCGAAGCTGTATCGAGCCTTCACAAGCATGGAGTAAGCCGTGTCGGAATACTTTCGGGGGATACCGAAAATGCAGTCAAAGATGCGGCCGAGAGTATCGGCGCGGACACATACAAAGCTGAATTGCTCCCCGGCGACAAGCAGCGGATAATCTCGGAATGCAAATCGGACAGCTCAGTGGTGGCATTTGCCGGTGACGGTGTCAACGATGCTCCCGCATTGGCCGCAGCCGATGTCGGCATAGCCATGGGACACGTGGGCACAGACATTGCCATAGAAGCCGCCCGCGTGGTGATGGCAGGCGATGACCTGCGAAAAATTTCCGAGGGAATGGACATCTCCGCGCGGGTCCGGAACGTTGTATGGGAAAACGTTTGTTTCGCGTTCGGAGTCAAACTTATTGTCATGGTGCTCGGAGCCTTTGGCATAGCCACTCTATGGGCCGCCGTGTTCGCCGACACCGGAGTGACGGTAATAACGATTCTATGGACGCTCTGGCGGCTCAAAATATGGCAACTTAAGAGGTAATACATCTATTGCCGTCGAAAGCCCCAGACAACGCTTAAAATGCTAAACAGAGAGGGAATGAAAAACAAAACCGACATAACCGGAATGCTCGCACGGGCAGGGATTCGTCCCACGCCCGTGCGTATCCTCATATTACGCACATTGGTAGACGCTGCACGGCCGTTGTCAGCCCAGGAGATTGAAACCCGGCTTGAGACTGTGGACCGTTCGTCGATCACGAGGGCATTGATGCTCTTCACCGAGGAACATCTTGTGCATGTGATTTCCGACGGCACCTCGTCGATGAAGTATGAGCCGTGCCATTCTCATTGCCATGACAGACTTCACACTGACGAGCACGTGCATTTCCATTGCCGGATGTGCGGAAGCACCGAATGTCTTGCCGACACTCCGATACCGTTACCTCCCCTCCCGGCCGGCTACCGGGCAGAGAATGCCACTTTCGTCATCTCCGGTCTCTGTCCGACCTGCGCGGCACACGGGTATAAAAAATAAAAGCATCGGCTGTAAAGCCGATGCTTAAGTGACTCCTACAGGATTCAAACCTGTAACCTTCTGATCCGTAGTCAGATGCTCTATTCAGTTGAGCTAAGGAGCCATTTTTAAATTCCCTTAATCCATCCGTTCCCGAGTCCCCTTTACTTATCCACCTAAGTAGTGACTCCTACAGGATTCAAACCTGTAACCTTCTGATCCGTAGTCAGATGCTCTATTCAGTTGAGCTAAGGAGCCTTGCAATCATTTCCGATTTGCGATTGCAAAATTAGTGCATTTTTTCGAATCTACCAAATTTTTCAGCTAAAAAATTTAACTTTTTTTTGAGCGATTATTTCGCGGAGAGGTACTCTACGCTGCAAACTCCCTGAATGCCAGGGATTGGGGCCGCGAGCTTCGAAATCTTGATTTTTACCTCACCGACGCTCTTCCACCGCTGTTTTATGGTTTCGGCGACTGATTTGGCCACAGATTCGAGCAGCAGACATTCGCCCGACATCGCCTCGCGGACCACTTCATAAATGTCCGCATACGATATTGTGGTGTCAAGATTCTCACTCTCGAATCCGGTGGCGGCAACCTCGACGGTGACATCAACACTGAATTCGTTGCCGACAGCGCGTTCCTGATCGAAAACACCGATGCGGCTGTAGAACCTCAGACTCTCAAGACGAATTATAAATTTATCCATTGCCGATGAAATAAAATTTGGCAGAGACCGGTTCCGCACAGGTTCAATGAACAGGAATCTTGTCGATACGACGCTGATGTCGTCCACCTTCGTATTCGGCATTGAGATATGCGTCCACAATCTTTACAGCCATCTCCTCGCTTACGAAGCGTGCCGGCAGGACAAGAATGTTGGCGTTGTTGTGCTGCTTTGCGAGAGCGGCGATTTCAGGCTCCCAGCAGAGTGCGGCACGTATGCCCTGATGTTTGTTGAGGGTCATCGAGATTCCGTTGCCTGTGCCGCACATGGCGATACCGAACGCGCACTCCCCTTTCTCCACTGCGTCGGCTGCCGGATGGGCATAGTCGGGATAATCACATGAGTCTGTTGAATTGGTTCCGAAGTCTACCGGCTCATAGCCGCGCTGCTTCATCAGCTCCATGAGCGACTGCTTGAGTTCATAACCGGCATGGTCGCTTGCAAATGCTACTTTCATTTTTTTAGATTTAAGTGTAGATGTAATATTTTGTGGGCGGTGCGGATTCATCCGTACCGCCCGATTATGCGTCTTCTCAAGAGAAACGGTCGCTCTTCAACGCGTAGCGCACCAGGAAATAGTTCAACGGCACACATATCGCCAAGGCCGGCAGAAGGGCCAGAGTCGGCCCGACAATGCCCTTGAAGATAGCCACAAGACCGGTCTGCATACCCATATTGACGAGATGGCTGATGGTGAAAGCTATTCCCCTCTTGGCATTCGGGTCGCTGTGGAATGTAAAGAAACTCGACAACAGATAATTTGCCACAAAACTTATGGCGTAACTTATCATGGTCGATACCACGGCCGGAACTCCGACCGCATGGACGAAAACCACATAGATGCCATATTGGAGCAACGTGCAGAATCCTCCCACAAGAGCGAAGCGTATCACTTCCGCACGCCTTCCGGCATCATTGACGAATTTTTTAATGTCCATGGTGACTTTATTTATTATCCTCCTCAGCGGGAGCCCCCTCACAGTTTTCCGCTATCTCCTTGTTGATTTTGGCTATGTAGTCAAGTATCTCCTGACGGCCTTTCCCTTTCTCAGACGAGGTGATGAAGACAGGCGGAAGCTCCGACCACGACAGCAAAAGCTCCTTGCAGTAGGAGTCAACATTTCTCTGTGCGGCCACGGGTCCCAACTTGTCGGCCTTGGTGAACACGATTGCAAAAGGCACGTCATGCTCCCCGAGCCAATCGAGAAACTCAAGGTCAATTTTCTGAGGATTGTGACGGATGTCAATCAGCACGAACAGACAGGTGAGCTGCTGACGGTCCAGAATATAACCCTCAATCAGCTTTGTCAGCTTTTCTCGCTGCTCTTTGCCCCTGGCAGCGAAGCCGTAGCCGGGAAGGTCGACAAGGAACCACTTACCGTCGTCGATACTGAAATGATTTATAAGGAGCGTCTTTCCGGGTGTCTGCGATGTCTTGGCAAGTTTCTTGCTCTTACCCAACATATTTATGAGCGATGACTTGCCGACATTAGACCTGCCGATAAAAGCGTATTCCGGAACATCTGTCACCGGACACTGGGTGACATCCGGACTGCTCAGATGAAATTTTGCTGTCTTTATATCCATATTCTAACTTTTTCATGAGCCATAACAGGCTGCGTGTATCAGGCGGAGACTGTTGTCGGTATCTTCAACAGCCGTCACAAAAGCGATTGTTGTCTCGGAAGCACCGTCGGAAATAGCCTTGACAGTGATTCCATCGCGCTGAAGCGTGTTGACAAGCCTTGCGCCGAGTCCTTTTATCTCCTTTATTGATTCCCGCACCACTGCAATGATGGAGAGATTGTTCTCTACCGCCACGTCGACCACAGAGCCGGACTGAAGTTCCGGTGCAAATTCCTCGCGGAGTATATCGGCCGCACGCTCCACATCCGACTGGGCGAGCGCGATAGAAAACGCCACATCGTTTTTGGGCTGGGCAACAAGGAAAATGCTGATGCCGTTGCGTGCCATGGCATTGAATGAACGGGAATTTATTTCCGCGACATTTGCGGCGAGGCTTCCGGTAACGGAAACCATAGCCGTATTCTTGACCGAAGACACTCCACGGACATTCTCCGAGAGTCCCGCGCTGCTGTCTGTGATCAATGTGCCGGGAGCCGAAGGATTATGGGTATTGAGTATCTTGATAGGGATGTTCTTATGGAACACCGGGTAGATTGTCGGCGGATAGATTACCTTCGCGCCAAATGTGCACAGTTCCATGCTCTCGATGAAAGACATGCGGTCGGTCACAATTGCATCGGGTATGATTCGCGGATCGGCTGTCATAAAACCATCCACGTCGGTCCAGATCTCAAGCGATCCGGCATCGAGTGCCGCAGCTATAAGAGCCGCTGTGTAGTCGCTGCCTCCACGCCCGAGGTTGGTAATCTCCCCGCTGTCCTTGTCGCGTGAGATAAAACCTCCGGTCACGACAGTGCGGGAAAGCGGAAGAGCGAAAGACTCCTTGATAAGGGAATCAGTAAGCTGGCGCGCGGCGATATCGCGGTTGAACCACTTCTCGGTCTTCATGAACTCAAGGGAATCCTTGTGCTCAGCATTCTCAAGAATGTTGGCAACGATTACGGAAGACATGCGCTCGCCGAAGCTCACAATCTGATTCAGGGCTTTTTCAGGAAGATCCTTTATAAGTGCGAGTCCTGTATATATATCCTCCAATTGAGAGAGAAGAGCGGAGACTGTCTCAGTCACGGCCTCCCTGCGGTCTGCCGGAACAAGTTCATCGATTATATCATAATGACGGCGAGACATCTCCAGCATGCTTGTCCGGAAAGACATGTCACCTTGCGAGGCAGCCTTGGCCGTCGCAATCAGTCTGTCGGTAAGACCGCCAAGTGCCGATACGACTACTACGGCCGGCTCCTCAAGCGAGTCAACTATATTCTTAACATTGATAAGGCTTGCCACGGTTCCTACCGAAGTGCCTCCGAATTTCAGTACCTTCATATGGCTTGAAGTGTATTTATTCAACTCACGGCACAAGGCCGGTGGGGTTTTCTCTGCAAAAATACAAAAAAAAGCCCACCTATCCCAATATTCGGAAGGAATAATCGCAAACAGGCATCATTCGTAGACGCGTCTGTACCAGTCGAGCGTACGGTAATACGCCTCATCAACCGAATCAGTTCCCTTGTAGTAGTGTGTGCTTATGCCGGAAACAGCCGACACATCCCATGGCCGTCCGAAGAAGTTCTTGTCCGACTCCGCATGGTAGATTACCATCGATTTCATTGCCTCATCGAGCCTTCTGCCCAGCGGCTCCGCACCGTTTAGCGAGGATGTCATTGTGAAGAACTGTTTGAAATCGTAGAACGGGGAACTGGCCGTGCGCGAATAGTTAAGCAGGTCGCGGGCCTCAGGGCGTACAGATCCGGAGCGCACAATCTCACGCGCCACATCGGCAACAGGCTGCAGATGTTCCATGTCAACCACTGCCACCGTGACCGGGTCGGAAGTCGCGGCATAAAAATCATAGAACGCACGCGCAGCTCCGGTAACATCGGGCGTAGAGCGCATAAGATAAGGGAGCACAATGTCGTAGGCCATGCCATACTGCCAGACTTCCGTCGGATAGCCTACGAACGTCCGGCATTTGTCGCGGAACTCATATATGACCTCTATTCCGGTCATGTAGCAACAGTCAAACCATATCGTCTCAAAGCGGCCGTCAGGAACTGCGTCGGCCAACTCATCAATTTCCGTCCAATCTGTGCTCGTGAAATCAGGATTATACTCTCCTCCGTATGCATGCAGGACGGGAGTATCCGTCACGTTATGGTCGGTGAAATATGGTCTCCATGACATGCCATGCCCCCAGAAGATAAGGTCGTACGACGCATTGGGATAAAGGTCAAGCGCATATTTCATGACCTCCTCCACACGCGTGGGATGCGTGGAAGTCACATCGCGGTCGAACGATTTGAGAAGGACGAATTGAAAGTCTCCATCGCTGTTCCGGGCCGCACGGTACAGGCCGCACTCCGAATCGGAATCAGTTCTGAAAACAAGCAGCTGATACTTGTCGGAATCAACATTGCCCATTGCTTCAAGCATCTCATTAGAATCATCGTTGAAATCAGCCGAAAGACTACTGCGGTTCACGGCATATACGAGCACAGCCCTCTCCACGCTTTCAGGAGCAGGCGCAGGAACGGGAGCCGGAAAATCGGGCGTATCCTCTTTGCCGCATCCCGACAGCGCGAGAAGTGCGAACGAGTAATAAAATATGCGTTTCATCTATTTCTTAACGAATTACAAGGTGATTTATTAGGTTGAGAAAATTATAAAGGGACCACCAATAAAATTTTTTGCGATATATTCGCGATAATTTTGCATTTTAACAATTAAAATGTTAAATTTGCACTCAAGTGTTAAAATTCAGAACCAAACCGGTATTCTGAATTGTTAAAATTTCATAAACCGACTAATAAACCGACTAAAAACCCGAAATGAAGAAATCACTGATGTGGATGCTGACGGTAGTGATGTCGATAACATTCGTCGCACTGCTTTATTTCCAGATCATGTATCTGGAAAACATGGTGAAAATGCGTCAGGAGCAGTTCACCGAGGGTGTAATGCGTTCACTCAATACCACCTCCGAGTTTCTTGAGAAACAGGAGACATTATACTTTCTGGAGCAGGATGTCAATATCATAGAATCGAGTCTCTACGACAGCTATGGTTCCACTGGAGATGCAGACCTTAAATATTCGGTCGAGAATCCCGACGGCACCGTAACTAAATATACCTTGTCGTCTGAGGTCGAGACTGCCAAGCCGAAGGGCATAAGCTTCCCCTCTCCCATTCAGAAGGTGGGCGCACGCTACGGCACTATGCAGGAGGTAATCCGCAGCCAGTACCTGTATCAGAAAGGACTGCTCAATGAGGTCATTCTCTCCATATTACGCGATTCAAGCACGCGGCCCGTGATGGAGCGTGCCGATTCGACGGTGATACGCAACTGCCTGACCGCAGAGCTTGCCAACAACGGTGTTACGGTACCTTTTAATTTTGCCGTTCTCAATTCGCGCAACGATATGGTCTATGCCACGGAGGGTTACTCTCCTTCCGCTAAAGACATCTATTCAATTCCGCTGTTCACAAATACGGACGCGAACTATACGCTGTGCGTTGAGTTCCCGACTAAGAACACATATCTCTTCAAGTCTGTGCGCTTCATTATCCCGACACTGGCGTTTACGGTGATTCTGCTCGTGATATTCATTTATACGCTCATTCTCGCTTTCCGTCAAAAAAACCTCGCGGAGATGAAGACCGACTTCATCAACAACATGACCCATGAGCTGAAGACCCCTATATCGACAATCTCACTGGCGGGACAGATGCTCAGCGATCCGTCAATCCGCAAATCTTCATCATCGCTCACGCATCTTTCCGAAGTTATCGTTGACGAGACAAAGCGGTTGAGATTCCAGGTCGAGAAAGTGCTCCAGCTTTCCGTGCTCGACAAGACCGGAAGCACGCTGAAATTCACTGATGTCAATGCAAACTCCATCATCTACAATGTGGTAAACACATTCAAGCTGAAAGTGGAGAAGCAGGGTGGCACGCTCGACACACGGCTTGACGCGCTCGATGCGGATGTCAACGTCGATGAGATGCAGTTCACGAACGTGATCTTCAACCTTCTCGACAACGCCCTCAAATACATGAAAGAAGATGAGGAGCCGCATCTGGAGATAATCACGACAAATCTTCCCGGCAACCGGCTCGAAATCAGGGTGGCGGACAATGGAATAGGAATCAAACGCGAGGATGCCAAGCACATCTTCGAGAAATTCTACCGCGTCTCTACTGGCAACCGGCATGATGTGAAGGGATTCGGACTCGGATTGGCATATGTCAAGAAAATGATCGAGGCATTCGGAGGCACAATCTCGGTCGAGAGTGAGTTTGGCAAGGGGAGCGTGTTCATCATTACATTGCCTCTTGTATCGGAAAATTAATTTAACAATTGAATGACTCGCTGCGGAATTTATGCGATTCGGTTGTTATTAAATAAGAAAAATTAATAAAACACCATATAACCATGGATGAAAAATTGAAAATACTTCTCTGCGAAGATGATGAGAACCTGGGAATGCTCCTCAGGGAGTTCCTGCAGGCAAAGGGATTCAACGCTGATTTATGTTCAGACGGCGATAAAGGTTACAAGGCGTTCCTGAAGGGGAAATATGACCTCTGTGTGCTCGATGTCATGATGCCCAAGAAAGATGGCTTCACGCTCGCGCAGGAAATCCGCAACGTGAACAGCGAGGTGCCCATAATCTTCCTCACCGCCAAGAATATGAAGGAGGATGTTCTCCAGGGATTCAAGCTCGGTGCCGATGACTATATCACGAAGCCGTTCTCTATGGAGGAACTCGTGTCGCGAATCAGCGCCATCCTGCGTCGCGTCAGAGGCAAGAAAGACAAGGAAATCACCGTCTACAAAATCGGAAAGTACACGTTCGACACCCAGAAGCAGACGCTCATCGCCGACAACAAGTCGCAGAAGCTCACCACCAAGGAGTCGGAGTTGCTTTCGCTACTCTGCCAGCACATCAACGAGATCCTGGAGCGAAACTACGCGCTCAAGTCAATCTGGATTGACGACAACTATTTCAATGCACGAAGCATGGATGTATATATCACCAAGCTCCGCAAACTACTCAAGGATGATCCCCAGATCGAGATTATCAATATCCACGGCAAGGGCTACAAGCTCATCGCTCCGGAAGAGGAGGATTGACACTTGTTTGATGTCAGTAAATATCGCCTGAGTCACAGCTGAGGGCACGAGCGGACAAATTAAGGAAAAATTTCCTTAATTTGTCCGCAAATTTTTATGTCAAATAATCATTTTTTTGTAAATTTGCCGACGGATTTCTCCAACAACTTCTAAAAACCGAATCCTCAGACAGCCATGAACAAAGTTCTCAGACCTTTCTACCTCTTTTACCAGTACCTCATAGCCGGACCGATATTTGTAGTCGCTACATTTCTGACAGCGTTGATTACGGCGTTGGCATGCAGTATCGGCAACAAGGATTTCTGGGGATATTGGCCGGCCCACATATGGGCGAGATTCACGTGCATCATCTTTCTGATGCGTGTGGAGGTGATCGGGCGTGAGAATATAAACAAGGGTGAAAGTTACGTCTTTGTGGCGAACCACCAGGGCGCATACGATATCTGGTCAATCTACGGCTACCTTAACCACAATTTCAAATGGCTCATGAAGAAGAGCCTTGAAAAGATTTTCGCTGTCGGCTGGGCATGCCGCAAGGCTGGCCAGGTGTTTGTGGACGATTCGAGCGTGGCGGGCATAAAGGAGACGATAGCTGAAGCCGAGCAGACGCTCAAGCATGGCATGTCGGTGGTTATCTTCCCCGAGGGAAGTCGAAGCTGGGACGGCAAGATGATTCCTTTCAAACGCGGAGCTTTCATGCTCGCCGGAGAGTTCAAACTGCCGGTCGTACCGGTGACAATCGACGGCAGCTTCAAGGCGATGCCCCGCAGCACCTACAACATGACGCCGACAAGAATCCGCCTTGTAATCCACAAACCTATTTATCCCGGTGAGCGTGGATTCAACACCAAGAAACTTATGGCCGAATGTCGTTCTGAAATCAACTCCGCACTGCCACCGGCTGACCGCGACCCGGTTGAAGAGGGCAAATAATCATGGCACCCAATGCTATAAACACATCAGGACACCGGCTTCCGGTGGTGCTGAGCATTGCCGGTTCAGATTGCAGCGGAGGCGCCGGCATACAGGCCGACATCAAGACTTGTTCGGAGTTCGGGGTATATTGCATGACAGTAATAACGGCTGTTACGGCCCAGAATCCGGCAGGTGTCGCACGAGTGGATTATGTCGGTGCTGACATGCTGCGCAGCCAACTGGAATGTATAGCCTCCTCCCTGCGTCCCGATGCGATAAAAACCGGTATGCTACCTTGCGCGGAAGGAGTAGAGATTGTAGCGGACTTTATCGAACGCAACAAATGGGAAAACGTTGTAGTTGACCCTGTATTGAAAGCTACAAGCGGGGGAAGTCTGAGCGGTAATTCACAGCCCACTGCAGAAGCGGCAAAACGATTGCTGTTTCCTCTTGCCACAGTGGTTACCCCGAACATTCCGGAACTATATTCCCTGTCAGGATTAAAAAACAATGTTGGTACCGATGAGGCCGCGCGGGAATTTATGAGCCGTCATCAAATCAATGCCGTACTGGTGAAGGGCGGGCATTCAGACGGTGACGAATGCACAGATTCCCTTTATTACAGCAATGGCACCGAATCTTCATTCAGTGCCATCAGAATTGATTCAGACCATACTCACGGAACGGGTTGCACCTTGTCGTCGGCAATAGCGTGCGGGCTGGCAAGCGGCAAGTCGCTTGACGAGTCGGTCGCTCTGGCCAAGCGGTTCATAACCGGAGCAATCAGACGAGGGCTGAGCTACCGGCTCTTCCCGGCAAACGGCCCACTTTGCCACTTTGATCCGACCAAGCATTGAGCTTCACCTGTCTAATGAAATCATCAGGAGCCCAAAAAGTAGGCTCTCACCTCTCCTACCGGTAGCCGTCCGACAAGATAAAGAGGAATGTGAGCCGGATCGGTCGAGATCCAGGTATCAATATCATCGCTGGTTTTCTTTCCACCTTTGCTGGTGAAGTTAAACTTGATGTGATAAGCCTCGCGCTCAGTCTTGTCTTTCAGTTTGATTTTCTCAAGACCGAGACTCTTTATTCTTACTGTTTCTTTTTTGCTTCCTGAAAATACAGTGGCTGTGTATACCTTGTTTTTATTAAGCTGCGAATAGTCAAGTTTACGCAGATAGTAAAAAACAGACAGCATATCGTAGACAGGGCCGGAAGCGGAGAGTGTATTCTCCGTGGTCTGAGGTGCGCCGTTCCGGATTCTATACTTCCGCACATGCCCGGTAGTAGACGCGCCTGAGATGTTGTAGCGTATTTCATCGCGTGCATACTTATCCTTCTCGTGTGTGATTTTTGTGTAGGACAGCGGTTTCAGGTCTCGCACACGGATCGAGCCCTGCAATGTATCGCGGACCCGATAGACCTTGTCAGCCCAGGGTTTTGTCTTGGCCGCGAGCATTACGTCATAGCGGTCACCATGTCGTCTGAGACTCAGTGTGGCCTCTCCGGCATCCTTGTGAATAAGCCCCCACTTGTAGGAAATGACATAACGCAAGGTCTCGTTGCCGAAAGCGGAGGAAGCCTGTGCCGAAACTGAAACAGACACGAGAAGAGCCACAAACAAGATGGCATATACAGTGCTTTTAATCGTCTTCATATTATTCTCGTTTTCACATTAGAGTCCGTCAGCCCCGCTTAGGTTTAAAACAAACAAGGTGTGTCCCCGAAGAAACACACCCTGTTATTTCATATTCATCTTGCTGAGAATCAATAATACTTCGCAAGCTCTGCCTCAAGAGCGGCAGCCTGCTGAACACCGGATACACGGTATTTCAGCTCTCTGTCCTTGAAAATCATGAGTGTCGGAACCGAGCGGACATTGTAGACCGTAGACAGCTCCTGATTCTTGTCGATGTCAATCTTGATGATACGTGCCTTGTCGCCCACGTTCTTCGCAACTTCCTCAAGAATGGGGTGCATCATCTGGCACGGGCCACACCAAGTGGCGAAAAAGTCAATCAAGACCGGTTTCTCAGATTTGATGATATCTTCAAATTTTTCCATAGTACTTACTGTTTTACTTTAGTTCACATCACTATAACGCACTCACCTCGGGGTTAGTTTCCACTACCGTTGAAAATATGTTGCACAAATGATTGCAGGATAAAAATAAAAGTCTTATATTTGCCGTGGCGTTGGTTCCGCCGAAGATGGAACCCATTATACCTTTAGTCTAACCAATTTAAATCTAATACATTAAAATCATGGACGCCAATATCGCTCTGTGCCCCAATAAGGTGGTGCAATTTCTCGGAAAAACTCCGGCCGAGTTCCGCAAGGCAGACATCATCCGCTTTGTGAAGGAGAACGGAATACAGATGATCAACTTCATGTATCCGGCCGATGACAACCGCCTGAAAACCCTCAATTTCGTGGTCAACAGCGAGGAATACCTCGATTCCATTCTCACTTACGGTGAGCGCGTGGACGGCTCAAGCCTTTTCCCCTTCATCGAGGCAGGAAACAGTGACCTCTATGTGATTCCTCGCTTCGCAACAGCATTTGTTGATCCCTTCGCAGAGATTCCTACACTCTCCATGCTCTGCTCTTTCTTCAACAATGAAGGCAAACCTCTCGCTTCATCTCCCGAACAGTCACTCCGCCGCGCGCTCGAACTTTTCAAGCAGGAGACCGGCATGGAGTTCTACGCCATGGGCGAGCTTGAATATTACGTAATCAGCGATGACCTCGGTCTGTTCGGTGCCACCGACCAGAAGGGTTATCATGAGTCTGCTCCGTTCGCGAAGTTCAACGACTTCCGCACCGAGTGCATGCATCTCATCGCCCAGACCGGCGGTCAGATCAAGTATGGCCACAACGAGGTGGGCAACTTTACGCTCAACAACAAGATTTTCGAGCAGAACGAAATCGAGTTCCTTCCCATCAACGCTCTCGAAGCAGCCGACAGCCTCATGCTCGCAAAGTGGATTATCCGCACGCTTGCCATGAAGAAAGGCTATGACGTGACTTTCGCTCCGAAGATTACGGAAGGAAAGGCAGGCAGCGGTCTCCACATCCACTTCAAGCTGATGAAGGATGGACAGAACATGATGACCGAGAACGGTCACCTCAGCGATGCCGCCAAGAAAGCTATCGTCGGCATTCTGGAATACGCTGACGCTATCACGGCAATGGGCAACAAAGTGCCCACAAGCTACTTCCGTCTGGTTCCTCACCAGGAGGCTCCCACTTCAATCTGCTGGGGCGACCGCAACCGCTCGGTTCTTATCCGCGTACCCCTCGGCTGGACCGGAGAGAATGACATGTGTTCACAGGCAAATCCTCTTGAGGCCGCTTCTGACTGCAAGCCTCAGAAGCAGACCGTGGAGCTTCGCAGCGCCGACGGTTCGGCCGATGTTTACCAGCTCATCGCGGCTATGGTGACAGCTGCCCGCAAAGGATTCGAGAATCCAGACGCTCTCAAACGCGCCGAAGAACTCTACGTCAGCGTCAACATCCACAACGACGCAAACCGTGAGAAACTTGAGTCACTCCGCTCACTCCCGACCAACTGCTCTGAATCTGCCAAGGCTCTCGACGCCGCACGCGCCGTGTTCGAGGAGCATGACGTGTTCCCGCCGCAGATGATCGACGGTATAATCAAGAAGCTCAAATCGTACAACGACAAACGTCTCCGCGAAGAGCTTACCGGCAACCGGCAGGAGATGTTGAATCTCGTAAACAAATACTGGCACTGCGGCTGATAATCCGGCAATCTGCAAAATATATAATCACGCTCTCAGATTTGAAACATCTGGGAGCGTAATTTATACTCTGTAGGATGTAAATTATTCTTAACATAGGTCGAAATTTAGTGCATATGTAGGTATTTTTTTGTAAATTTGCAAAAAAACAGATGCATGTTAAATTCTATTGAAATATGTGCGGGTGCAGGTGGCCAAGCACTTGGACTGGAGCAAGCCGGGTTTTGTCATCTTGCACTTGTGGAGTATGAAAAAGAGTACTGCTCTTGTCTAAAACAGAATCGACCCGAATGGAATGTCATATGCCAAGATGTCAGGGAGTTTGGCGGTAATGATTATTACGGCAAGGTTGATCTTTTAGCTGGAGGGGTTCCATGTCCCCCGTTCAGTATCGCCGGGCAACAGCGCGGTGCTGATGACGAGCGAGATTTATTCCCTCATATGCTGAGACTCGTAAGAGAAATTAACCCTAAAGCAGTAATGATAGAAAATGTAAGAGGTTTACTTGATGCTAAATTCCATGATTACCGCACATCAATTTTGGAAAAGCTTGATGATTTTGGATATAACACTTACGTAAAATTAATCAATGCTTCTGACCATGGGGTTCCGCAGCTAAGGCCAAGAGTAATAATTATAGGGATAAGAAAGGATTTAAATACAACTTTTAATTTCCCTGAACCATCACCTGATAAAACGCCTCTTGTAGGAGATGTCCTTTTTGAACTAATGGCATCCAACGGATGGAGACATGTTGACGATTGGCGTAAAAAAGCATTGAAGATCGCACCAACTGTTGTTGGAGGAAGCAAAAAACACGGCGGACCTGATTTGGGCCCGACGAGGGCGCGGAAAGCTTGGGCCGAACTCGGAATAGATGGTAAAGGCATAGCCAATGATTCCCCCTCTCATGATTTTGAAGGAATGCCACGTCTCACGCCAAGAATGCTTGCCAGAGTGCAGGGATTCCCGGATTCTTGGTCATTCGGAACTAAAAAAACCGCCGCTTGCCGCATGATAGGCAACGCGTTTCCTCCGCCTGTAGCAGAACAAATTGGGTTACAAATAATTAAAGCAATAAGCAATGTATCCACTGATTGTTGAAGCACGTAATAAATTTCACAAGTCATTATTGGAATCAGGTCTTCTGACAATAGACAAAAAAGGGATTCCGAGTAATGCAGACAGCTCGTCACGTCTGTCAATTAACATCGCCTCTGGAATTGCAATAAGATTAATGGCAAGAATTCAAGAAAAGACGGCAGGCCAGACAAGCGGAGCAAAATTCGAACAGATATGCATGCAATATATATCTGATACGTTTCCAATGCTTCAAAACCTTCGTCCCGGCAAATGGCACATTGTTAAATTAGGTAATCGAAACTCTGTCAAGACTAGCAGTTTTGCCCAATATGAACATTTGGAATATCTATATAATCTGACAAAAAATGATGCAAAACTTGCCGCCAGTATGGGTAACGATTATATGGTAGCTCCGGATGTCGTGATTTATCGTGAAACAGAATCTGATATGTCGATAAATTCAGAGTTGACGGTAATAGATGAATCTGTATGTCATCAGACCGACATAAGAGAGAAAAATGGTGGCAAACCGATATTACACGCGTCCATATCAGCAAAATGGACAATGCGCAGCGACCGTGCACAAAACAGCAGGACAGAAGCATTGGGTCTAATAAGAAATAGAAAAGGACGAACGCCCCATATTGTTGTGGTGACAGCTGAGCCTTTACCCTCTCGTATTGCATCACTTGCATTAGGAACAGGAGACATTGATTGTATCTATCATTTTGCCTTATACGAACTTGTTGAAGCAGTTGAAGCCATAGGAGCTGAAGACTCTAAGGAATTGTTAAAGATTCTCATCAACGGCAAACGACTCAAAGATATAAGTGACTTATCTTTAGATTTGACAATATAAAACAACCTCGATAAGGTACAAATGGAAAAAGTGAGATATTCGAGGTTGGAGGCGTTGCCCGGCATAGGTGCCGAGGGTGTGGCAAAGCTACGTGGCGGGAAAGTCATGGTTGTCGGTTGCGGAGCTTTAGGATCGCTGTGCGCAATGTATCTCGCCGCTTCGGGCACCGGCACTGTCGGCATAGCTGACTTCGACACAATAGATATTTCCAATCTGCAACGCCAACTCTTCTTTGATGAGAACAGTACGGGCGAAAGCAAATGCCGCACACTGGCGGAAAGAATGCGGGCCATCAATTCAGAGGTAACAGTCCGCGAATATCCTGCTATGATCAATGAGACAGCGGCTTCTGAAATATTTCCGGAATATGATTTTGTGATTGACGGCAGCGACAATCCGGCCACCAAGAAAATGACTGCCAACGTCTGCGAACGGTTGGGTATCCCCTACTGCATAGGTGGAGTACGGGAATTCGGAGGACAGGTAATGTCGTGGGCACCGGGACACATGGGTTACGCGGAGCTTTTCGGGGATATCCCGACATGTTCAGGTCTTACTCCATGCTCAATAGGCGGCGTGCTCGGTCCGGCGGCAGGTGTGACAGCCTCAACGCAAGCCTCGGAAGCAATAAAGCACCTCACCGGTCACGGCAAGATGCTTTATGATAGATTGTTCACATTCGACCTCTCCGAAGCCGAGGCCAAAGTCTTCAGATTTTAGGCAAATGTACATCGAGCTGCGGGAAGGGGAATGAGAAGCCCATCTCCTGCAATTCGGTGTAGAAACGTTCGTTCAGGTCGAAGAACAATGGCCAGTAGTTCGACGAGTGTGTCCAGGCTCTCACCACAAACACTATCGCGCTGTCGCCCATCTCGGAAAGTCCCACGAACGGTTTGCGGTCAACCTTGACAGGAATGGCAACCGGCATGTCGAGCGTGCGGTCGTTCGCAACCTCAATTATCTTTTTCTTCGGACGGTGGAACATGCGGTAGATGAAGCCATGTTTCTTCTCAACAGCCAACTCTCCCTCATGCTCGGCAAGATACTTCTCCTCCGCAACCTTCTCGCGATATGCGATGTCATCCTCGATATACTGTTTGACGGCACGTCGGTCGGAGTCTACAATCTTCAGCACGGCTGCCTTTGCAGCCTCGATGTCGGTTCCATATGCAAGGCTTATGCTCCAGTCAACACGTCGGTAATCTTCAAGCGAATAGTTATTGATCGAGGATGTGGAAAGCACACCGTTGGGAAGTATTATAGCCTTGTTGTCAACCGTATTGATTACGGTATTGAAGAGCTGAATGGACTTGACAGTACCCGTAAAGCCTTGCACCTCAATAAAATCTCCTACCTTATAAGGCTTAAGGAGCAGAATAAGCACTCCACCCGCGAAATTCTGAAGCGTGCCGCTCAATGCCATACCGATTGCCATACCGGCAGATGCAAAGATGGCGATGAAGCTGCTTGTCTCGACTCCGAGTATTCCTATTACAATAATAATCAGGAAGAAATAGAGTGATATCCGCACGAGCGACAGCACGAATGTTGTGAGCGAGGCATCGACCTTGCGCCGGGTCATGACTCCGAAAACGGTCTTGAATATCCGGCTGATAAGGAACCGTCCGACATAGAAGACCAGAATCGCCAGCATCAGGCGCAGCCCGAAACTGATAAGGGAATTAGTAACCGTAGAGACGAACTCGTCGAATCCCATGCCCTTTATGCTATCCCAGAAAGAGGAAGCATCGGGCACCTCAGGCATCTCGACTACGGGGGTATCTCCAGTCTGAATCATATGAATAAGGTTAGAGACCGTCTCATAAAAAATTTACCCATAGGGGTCGCTGGATTGAGTCATATCAGGTGC
>OFFU01000635.1_pt1 | contig 33963 bp, 25 predicted proteins | sample 1521451 | NCBI WGS metagenome assembly OFFU01 (sample SAMEA3504106, study PRJEB24116) | mouse gut metagenome | biome: mouse gut; feature: mouse-associated habitat; material: faeces | place: Denmark | collected 2011 | reverse complement strand
ACTGCTGACGAACCGCGTACTCCAAAACTCGAATACAAATTCAAGCAAAAGTCCACGCCTAACCGCTTGTTGAAATATTCCGCCGCAGTGTTCGGCGTCCTCCTTAACGCCTATGGTAAAGGTTATAGAGTTTTTTTCAAACAGGCGCAAATCGTCAAACGTTATCTGCTTGTGCAATAGCACGTTGTTTAAGTATACGCCGTTTTTATCAACCGATATCTTTTGAAGTTGCCCGAACTGCGAGCTGGTAACGGGCCAATAGTCGGGCGTGAGCCGCCCGCGCTTGCCGCCGAAGTTGCCCGGCGAAGTAAAGGTTAAAATTTCCAAGCCGTTTATGTTCACCGTTATGTCGGAGGGCCAGTTGTTATTGTAGTAAATGGTGTCCGAGCAAACTTCCAAAGAAAAACTTATTCTCTTTCTGTTTTCGGTATCCTTTTGAGGGGAGGGGAAAACGTAGGTTACGTATCCCGACTTAAACCACAGGCATTCCGCCTGCGCTCTTAAAGGCGAGTAAAAAATCTGTACGTCGTCAAAATTGCCCAGCTTGCTTTCCTTGCTTACCATTCCGCAGGGCGCGCTTACCTTGCAGTCGGAATACATACCTACGGGCATTTCGGTTATATACGACTTCATTTCGCTGTCCGCCTTGTTTGCAACAAGCGAAATTTTAACGTCCAAAACGGCTTGCGCGCAAAATTTGGTGTGCCCTTTAAGCCCCGGCTGATAATTTATTACTATAAGCCCCGCGTCCTCCAAAATATCTATGTGCCGCGACACGCTGGATATGGGAAGGTTAAGGCTCTTTGATATTTCCGAAAGGCTTACGGAGCGGTTAAGCATATATTTGAGTATTTCCAGCCTTACGTCTACCGATAACGCGCGCGCGATTTTGGCTAACGCGGCGTGGTCGGAGGGCTTGTCAATCTTTAAATTAAGGTGCTTTTCTGCGCTGATGCTTGCCATTTTTCCTCCGCTTTTAACTTTCGATGTTACAATGCAAGCGAAAAAACTTGCTTGCAAGGGTTTTCGGGCGCCGTATTCAAACTTTGACGCGTTTTTTTATTAAAACGGCGGCGCGTAAACGACGCAAAAAATTCATTGATTTTTGCACCGCAATGTTATAATATCACATTTTTTTCGTTTGTCAATAATATGTTTCCGAAAATTGGAAGTATATTTGTAAATTTTTGCTAATTATTGAAAATGGGTTAAAATAAACAGATTTTATTGTAAAAACCGCAAAACAACGCTTTCAAAAATTGGAAGTTGCGTGGCTACAAACAGTAAGAAAGTGGAAGCGCCACATCTATTGTATTATAATAGTCTATTTGATACAATAATTATGGAATTAACAAAAGGAACAAAAAATGTATAGAAACGAACATCCTAATCCGCAATTTATGAGGCGTTCATTTGAATGTTTGAACGGATTGTGGGATTTTCAAAAAGGAAAATACGAAAACTTAAACCCGTCGGCTTTAAAGGGCAGGATAGAAGTGCCGTTTTGCCCCGAATCCAAACTGTCGGGACTCGGCGATACCGATTTTATAACCGACTGCGTGTACGCGCGCGACTTCGAGGTGCGTGAAGAAGATTTTAACGGTAGATTGTTTTTGCACTTCGGCGCGGTTGATTATCGGGCGGTAATTTATATAAACGGCGAAAGAGCAGGCGAGCATACGGGCGGATACACGGCGTTTAAAGTCGATATTACAAAATTTGTAAAAATCGGCTTAAACAGAATAGCGGTAGCCGTTCACGACGACGTCAGAGAAAATATCCCCAGCGGGAAGCAGAGCAAAAAACTTAAATCTTACGGCTGTTTTTACACCCGCACGACGGGGATATGGCAGACGGTATGGCTGGAAAGAACACCCGTAAACTACGTAAAGTCGGTCAAGTTTTACACGGCGCCCGATTTTAAAAGCGTAACCGCGGAAATAGTTACCGAAGGATGCGGCAAACTGAAAGCGGAGGCGTACTTCGGCGGCAAGCTTGTCGGTAGCGCCGAAAGCTCGGCGGAATACCGTTGCCTTCTGGAAATTCCTCTCTCGGAAACGCACCTGTGGGAAATAGGCAAGGGCAACCTGTACGACGTGGTAATCAAGTTCGGCGACGACGAGGTGCGCAGTTATTTCGGGTTGCGCACGGCGGAATACGAGGGCAAAAAATTTCTCTTAAACGGCAAAAGCGTGTTTCAGCGGCTTGTGCTCGACCAAGGGTATTACGAGGACGGCATTTACACCGCCAAGGACGTAAAGCAATTTTCCGACGACATCGCCCTTTCGTTGTCCCTCGGCTTCAACGGCGCGCGCCTGCACCAAAAGGTATTCGAACAGCGGTTTTTATACGAGTGCGATAAGGTCGGCTATATCGTTTGGGGGGAGTTCCCCAATTGGGGTATGAAGTTTGACTGTCTTGATTCCCTCGGCGTGTTCGTCGCGCAGTGGAGCGAGGTGGTGGAGCAGTACTTCAATCACCCTTCCATAATAACCTGGTGCCCTTTAAACGAGGTGTGGGAGGATTTGGATAACGAAAAGCTTGTGCGCGACGTGCGGTTTGTGGAAGCGGCGTATCACGTTACAAAGACGCTCGACTCAACCCGTCCCTGCGTGGATACAAGCGGCGGCTACCACGGCAAATATACCGACGTGTTCGATTTCCATAACTATCATATGAGCGAAAAGACGCTCGGCTTTGTAAACGACATAGCGCAGAAAGACGTGCTGTCTATGGATAAGACGTACGCGCCGCTTGCCGAGCGGGAGAGTACGGTTTACAACGGCGAGCTTCCCCTCAACGCAAGCGAGTACGGCGGAATGTCCTTCCCCGTAGAAGATTCGGACGGTTGGGGCTATCACGCCGCGGCTTCCGAGGACGATTTTATCAAGGAATATCTTACGAATACGAGTTTGTATATGTCCTGCGAAAAGATAAGCGGTTTCTGTTATACGCAGTTGTACGACGTGGAGCAGGAGCAAAACGGAATATATTCGTACAGCAGGCAAAGAAAGTTCAGCGACGGGGTTTTGAAAAAGATTGCGGAGTGCAACGCGCAGGTTGCGGCAATCGAACAAAATTCCTGAGTAAAAAACGATAAATACTAAAAGGGAGGGAAAAAATGGACAACGCGGAAGTATTGGCGGCGGAGTTGCTCGTTGAGAAAACAGAGCCTGTCGGGCAAGAGCCTAACGCCGCTCAGCCGGAAGAAAAGAAAAAGAAGAAAAAAATTACGAAAAGGAAACTGTTGGAGTACGTTTTCGTTTTCGCAATGTTGTTGCTTCCCATAATTCAGTTCTGCATTTTCTATATATGGATAAACGCCAATTCGGTAATAATGGCGTTTCAGGAATTCGACGGATATGCGGAAAACGGCGGCGAGCTGTTCAAGTGGTCGCTTTACAATTTCCAGCGCTTTTTCAACGAATGGAAAAATCCCACCTCGGTGGTTGTCGGCGCGCTGAAAAATACGTTTAAGTATTTTGCGGCGGGGCTGATAATGGTGCCCGTAACTTTCTTTGTCGCGTACTTTCTGTACAAAAAGCTGTGGGGATACAAGTTTTTCCGCGTGATTTTCTTTTTACCTTCCATCATAAGCGCGGTACTGTTCGTTACTGTATATAAAAAGCTGATTGATTACGGCGGACCTCTGGATATGTTCCTTTCGCTGTTCGGCACGCGTATCCCGCCGCTTCTCACCGACGACAAGACGGCTACGGCTACGATAATAGCCTACACGGTGTGGACGGGTTTCGGTATCAATATGATTTTGTATCAGAGCGCTATGAGCAGAATTCCAAAGGAGGTAATGGAGGCTGCTCAGCTCGACGGCGTGCCCTGGTACAGGGAGCTCGGGCAAATAATTTTGCCTATGGTCTGGCCGACGGTTGCAACCACGCTCATATTGCTTATAACTTCTATGTTCAACAGCACGGGTCCCATACTTCTTTTCGCCGGTTCGGGCGTGGAGATAGACAACCCCGCGGTTACGACCATTTCGTTCTGGCTGTACAGGCAGACCCAGAAAGCGGCAGACCTCAACTATCCCGCCGCGATAGGTATGTTCTTTACCATAGTCAGCGTTCCCGTGGTATTCATAGTGCGTTGGATATTCAACAAAATCGACCCTAAGGTAACTTACTGAGGAGGCAATTGTTATGGCAGTAAAATTGAGAAGAAAATCAAGGACTTCGACCGACTTCCTCATAACCAAAATAATAATTTTTACGCTGTTCGCCCTCTATGCGTTCACGCTGATATTCGCAATGCTCTGGGCGTTTTCGGCTTCGCTTAAATCGCAGAAAGAGTTTTACGACAACGTAAACGGCTTGCCGAGGGAGTGGCTGTTTTCCAACTACGGCACGGCGTTCAAACAGGTTTCGGCAAACGGACACAATATGTTTGAAATGTTCTGGAATTCGGTTTGGTACTCCTGCGGCGGCGCGCTTCTCGGCGTGTTGACCTCGGCGGTTACGTCCTACGTTGTTGCAAAGTACAAATTCCCCGGCAGGGGCTTTATCTACGGCGTGGCTATCGTAACTATGATGATACCTATCGTCGGCTCGTTCCCCTCGCAGTATAAGGTGTACACGGCGCTTCACATAATCGATACGCCCTTCCTGCTTATAACAAAGGCGGCGGGCTTCGGATTTAACTTTATGGTGCTGTATTCGTTCTTCCGCACTCTGTCCTGGACGTATGCGGAGGCGGGCTTCATAGACGGCGCAAGCCACTTTAAAGTGTTTACGCGCATTATGTTGCCGCAGGCTCTGCCCGTTATGGGTTCGCTGTTTATGGTGCAGGTGGTACAGCTGTGGAACGAATATATGGAGCCCAACCTGTTCTTGCAGTCGTATCCCACGCTTTCCTCCGGTCTGTATATATTCCAGCTGGAAATGACGAGGGGCATAAATTTCCCCGTGCTGTTCGCGGGACTTATAATAAGCGTTATCCCCGTAATAATTCTGTTCGTGTGCTTCCAGAATACGATGATGGAATCGATGAGCGTCGGCGGAATAAAGGGCTGATACAAAAAACGAAAATTTAACGCGCATTTTAAAATGCGCCCCTTGCGGGGAAACCTCCCCGCAAGTAAAAACCTTTAATTGAAAATAAAAAATGAAATCTGTGATTTCAAGGAGGAAATTATGAAGTTTGGCAAAAAGGCGGCTCTGACGTTGATGCTTGCGGCGTTCGCCGCTTGTTCGATGGTCGGATGCAACAACGGCGGCAGTTCTTCTTCCGCTAACGAGAAATACCCCGAATACGAAGACGCGAAATCAATGTGGATTGGCGGCTGGGACGTGCCAATCAATACCAAGGCGGACTATCAGATGGCTAAGGATATGGGGCTTACCCATATGTTTATCGACAATATGTTCGCCAAGAAAGGCACGGAAGCATATGTCGAACAGCTTAAATTCTGCGAAGAAGTCGGTTTAAAGGCAATCGTCGGTATGGATACGGCGCTGGACAACACGGCGGGCGTACAGCTGGACGAAACCGATTACAGCATATATCCCGCGGTGGATATGATAAACGTGTGGGACGAACCCTATATGGTGAATTTCGAAGAGCTGGGCGAGCGTATCGACAGGCTTAACGAAATTTACAACGGCGAAATGCAGCTTTACGTAAATCAAAGCCCCTATAACCCCATAAGCGCTACGCAGTTGACCGACGCAACGACCTTTTTAAATGCGGTCTGGGAACATCAGCTTTCCAAAATCAACGGCAGAAAAATTTTCTCCACCGACATCTATCCGCTGTTGAAAGTTTTGGGCGGTTACGAGGTGGATACGGGCTGGCTTTCCAAAATGGAAACATATGCAAATTTCACTAAGAAATACAAGAGCCAAGGCGCTGAATTCCATATGTTTATTCAAACGTATTCGGAGAGCAACCGCCGCGACGTCCTCAGCAAAGCCGATTTAACTTTCCAGATATATACGGATATGGCGTTCGGCATAAACGGTTTCACTTACTTCACCTACCGCAAGTCCTTCCTCGGCGGGTTTGGCGGCGGCTGTGTGGAAAACGACGTAAGTTGCAAACCCACCGACACGTATTATTGGGCGCAGGAAGTTAATTCCGAAATTTCTAAATTCGACCACGTATATCTTTCCTTTGATTGGGACGGAGTTATGGGCGTAAACGGTACGAACAATACCGAAAGCGACCCCGAGTACGTAAACAGCAGTTTCAACCTGCTTGCAACTCCCTTGGAACAGCTTGACTGCGCAACCAAGGTTACGGCAACCGAAGATACGCTCATCGGTCAGTTCAAGGATAAGGACGGTAGAGACGGACTTATCGTAACCAACTTCAACGAGCCTACCGCCGACCTTTCCGACACGGTTGATTTCGAGTTTAAAGACGCCAACCGCGCGGTTGTTTACAAGAACGGCGAAAGAAAGATTTACGAAGTTAAAAACAATAAACTCAGGTTAAAACTCGCAACGGGCGAAGGCGTGTTCGTAATTCCCGTTAAGGTATAAAGGAGGTAATGTTAAATGAAAAAGTTTTTTAAAGTAGCTTGTCTTGCGCTCGGCGTAGGCTTGGCTTGCAGTTTTGCCGCCTGCGGCGGCGGTGGCGAAGAGGGCGGCGACCCCGATACCCCCGGTTCGTCCGGCTCTATTTCGGTGCATTACAGCGCCGGCGGCTTCGGCAAGGAGTGGATGGCTAAAATCGGCAAGGACTACAAGGCGCTTACGGGCGTAAGCGTAAGGTGGGTGCCCAGCTATACCACGGGCGAAATACAGAGCCTTTTGGTAACGGGTCAGGAAAAGAACGACGTTGTTATGCCCCTCCTCAATATGTATCAGGCGCAGGACGCTCACCGCCTCGAAGACCTTACCGACGTGTACAACTCGACGTTCGAAGGGGAAGAGCTTGCAATAAAAGATAAAATGAACCAATCGCTCTACAATTATATCGAAGCTTCCGACGGCAAGAGATATCAGATGTTCGGCAGTAACTCCGTTTCGGCTTTCTGCTACAACATAACCACGCTGAACGCGGCGTTCCAGGGTGAAGAGTACGAATTGCCCCGCACAACTAACGAGCTGATTTCTTTCGCGGACACATTGAAGAGCAAGGGATATTACGCTTTTTCCTCTTCGGTAAACATCAACTATTATTGGGACTACGTGGGTACGGTTTGGTGGGCTCAGTACGACGGACTCGAAGCTTTCAACAAATTCTACGAGGGCAAGTATTACGACGCGGCGAGCGGCGAATGGAAGACGGGCGTTGAAATCAACGATACCCTCGGCAGACAGTATTCCCTCGAAGCGCTCAGCTCCGTCCTGAAAAAGAGCAACGGCTATATGCACCAGCTTTCCGACCGTATGGGCTTCGAAGAGGCGCAGGGAGCGTTCCTCGGCAACGGATATCAGGGCGACAACAAAAAGGTTGCGTTTATGGTAAACGGCGACTGGCTAGAAAACGAAATGTCCTCCTGGTTGCTTTCCAACCCTCAGGATATAGGTATGATGCGCAACCCCGTAATAAGCGCGCTTGCAACCAAACTTAAAACAATAGGCACGGACGAAAAGCTTTCCGCGGTAGTCAAGGCTGTGGACGAAGGCGCCACTTCCTACGACGGCGTAAGCGCCGAGGATTTCGAAGCGGTGCGTCAGGCAAGGCTTATGGCGTATACGGCAACGCCCAACTACCCCATAGGTATTCCCGCTAACCGCCCCGCAAAGCAGAAACAGCTTGCAAAAGATTTCCTTGTATATCTGTATTCCGCCCGCGCGCAGAAGATTTACGCAAACGAATTGCAGGGTCTTACAATGCCCTCCGGTTACGACGTGCTTTCCGACCCCAACAACAGGGTAAGCGAGTTTGTAAAATCGAGATTGCAGGCTTTCGGCAACGATATGGTTCCCGTATTCCCCAACAACTCCTCGCCTATGGTATACCGCGGCGGACTTTCGGAGTTGCCCGGCGTAGGCACAACCGCCGACAAGCAGCTCTATAACGGAGCGGCGCCTGCAAGTATACTCAATACAAGCAAAACGAATATGGTTGCCAATTGGGAAAACTATTTAAAAGCTCTCGAAAGCAGCGGTCAAAACTGAACGATAAATTATAAATTTCAAAAGGGGAATTACAATGAAAAAAAGTAGCAAAACAAAGGCGTTAATTGCCGTATTGTCAGTATTTGCAATCAGTTCGGCGGGCGCTGTGGGAGCGGCTTGCTCCAATAAGACGGTCGGGTATATAGACGCTCCCGAAACTCTCCAAGAGGAGTTGGGGACTTACGTCGTACCCGAATACGAAGTAGTAGATAAAAACGGAATGATTCTTTACGGCTATAACGTAAAACTTAAATCCGTAAAGGACGAACAGGGCAACAGCGTTAAGTTCGACGCGGGCTCGGTTACCGTGGAAGAAAAGGGCGTATATCAGTTTGTATACACCGCAAACAGCAAGGGCGTAAGCGACGTTACCGTATCGATAGACTTTGCCGACAGAACGGCGCCTACCGTAAACTTCGACGCAACTGCGTTGCCCGACTTCTTTATCAGGGGCAACTCATACAGAATACCTTCCTATACGCTTTCGGGCGATTACGACCGTGATAAGTGCTGGACCAAGGTGTTTCACATAGCCGAAGACAAGACGGAAACCGAAACGCCGATTGAAAGCAACCGCTTTAAGGTGGAACGGGAAAGCGGCTCCTACGCGATACGTATTCACGTTGAGGACGCGGTTGGCAATGTAAACGATTACGAGTACGTGCGCAAGGTTGACGGACCCGAAGTAATAAGGGAAAACGTTATAGTTTACTTCGACGAGCAATTCGGCGAGCGTCAGGCATATTGCTTGGACAGCGCGTACAGCGGCAAATTCGTTTCCAAGACGGAAGAAGGCGCAAAGGTGCGCGAGGGCGAAGAAGGCGCGTACAAAGTTACGTTTACGGGCGCGCAGACGGAGCATAACGAAGGCTACGTAGTATGGAAAACTCCCGCGATATTGGACGTAAGCAATTATTACGAACTTGAAATGTGGGTTTACAACGACAGCGGAAGGGACGCGGTAATCGGCTCTACCTGGTGGAACGATACCGTGGTAAAGAACGGCGAATGGACGCGCATTACCTGGTCTGTCGAAAAGTGGGGAAACAACACCCAAGCGGATAATTCCAACAAACTGATAGGAATTAACGATATTTCCAATATGAACCTGCGTTTTCTGGTTGATTATTCCCAGCTTACGCCGTTAAACGGCTCGTTCTATCTTTCCTCGGTGCGCGGCGTTCCCAAAACTCCCAGCGCCATAACCGCTGGCGAGCACGTAAACCTTGAAAGAGAGAGCGATTTCTACGGCATAGGCAATACCGTAAGGCTTACCGCCGACGAAGTTTCGGGAAAGGTTTTCGATTGCTTCCTCGTTGACGGCGTTCCCCTTGCGGGCGACTCCTTCGTGGTAACCAAAACTGCGCACAACGTAACGGCTAAGTACGTGGACGAACTCAACGCCGGCACTATGACCTGGGGCGAGTGGATAGACAAATCTCCCGAAGCAGTGCCCAACCCCGGTTGGAATAATGGCAACAACCTTACAATCGATTACGCTTGTAAGGCGAATAAATGGGCTATGACGCTGGACGTTGTCGGCGGCTATGCAAAGCACCAAAACGTAAATCAGCTGTTCAACTTAACGTTTGCTTTCGACGGTACGGTTACTCTCGAATTGCAAATCAACGAAGCGGCTTCCACGCCCAACCTGCTTAAATGGTACTACGACGGCAAGAATTACGGCGTTAAGGAAACGGAGCTTTCCGCAGACATAGTAAACAAATTCAAAAACGCTTCCGAAGATGCTCCCGTAAAGGTAACGGGCATACGCGACGGCGACGTGTTTATAGTAATCGTCGACGGAGAGGTGCTTGCAAGGGTAGAGCTTGCGGGCAAAAACGTAGGCACGCTGTTCGGCGTAGGCTACCGCAGAGAGGGCGATACAGCCGCTCCCGTCGCGTACAAAAACGTTAAGTTTGTTATAAACGAAAAGATGGACGCGTATTACGCTACTCTTCAAACGGCTATAACAAAGCAACACTGCACGACGGATAAGGAAAGTTATAAGCTGGGTGAAATCGTTCAGCTAACCCACGCGGACGCACCCGCGGGCAAGGTGTTTGCATACTACCTTGTAGACGGCGTACAGATTGACGGCAACAGGTTTACGGTTACCAAATCCGCGCACAGCGTAGAGGCGGTTTATATGACGCCTTCCGTGCTTAATCTGGCGGACGGCATTGCAACGGAAGACGGTCAGACGGGCAGTATTACTGTGGCGCAGGGCGCGCATATCAAGCTTGTTTACACAAGTATGAGCCCCGCGGACAAATACTTTGCAGGCTTTAAAGTCGACGGCGTAGCTGTTGACGGCGACACAATCACTCCCAGCGGCGCCACGCACGAGATAACCGTAAATTACCTTGACAGGGTGGCAAACGATAACTCCAAGCTCAGCGATATAAGCAAGGCGGGCGAAGAGGACGGTCTGGTATATCATCCCACGCAAAACGGCTGGAAACCTAAGTCAATCGAGTACGTAACGACCAAGGGTTACGACGGCGAGGATAAGACGGTAGACGCAGGCAATTCGCTCAAAGTTACTTTAAGCAGCGGCGGCGAGCAGGCGTTCGGTTTGAATAACGGCGTATCCAAGGCTGAATTGGACGCTTATAAAGAGCTTTATTACTATGCGTATACGGAAGCCAGCGGTATCTGGTTAGGCGGCTGGTGGTGCAGCGATACACAACTTGTTCCCGGCAAGTGGACGAAGGTAAAGTTCAGCAGAAGCGATAACCCCCTTAACGTTTCCGAAAAGGGCGTTTGGAACGAAGGACTCGGCGGATTTATCTACCGCGCAAGGGACGGCTATGCCGGAGCGGAAGTATACGTAACGGCTGTATACGGCGTACCTTTCCCCGACGTGGAAGTAACCAAAAAAGCCGACGCCGCGGAATATTTCAGCATTTCCCAGCCTACGCACGGCAGTAAGTATAAAGAGGGCGAAACGGTAACGTTGGAAGCGACGGGCGCGCCCGCAGGCAAAAAGTTTAAGTGCTTTGCGGCAAACGGCGAAGAATTCGAAGGCAACAACTACACGCTCGGTTCGGCGGCGGTAGAGTTCTCGGCGGTATTCACCGATATTGCCACCTTAACTTTGGGCGACGGCTGTCAGACTGCGGACGGCGAAATCGTTTATGCGCGCGGCGTTACGGTAACGCTTAAATACACGGGCACTCCCGAAGCGGGCAAGCTGTTCAACGGCTTCAAGGTGGACGGAAACGCCGTTGCGGGCAACACGTTTGTAACTTCCACAGCAACGCACAGAATAGAAGCTACTTTCATAAACTTCGGCGAAGAGTTTACTTACGTCGACGCTTCTAACGCGGAAAAGTGGGAGTACAGCTGGTCAAATGACGCATATCAATTTACGGGCAAGGCGATAGGCTCGGCAAAGAATTGGGTAGTTAAAGCCGACTACAACGTAGGACACGTAGCCGATTGGAGAGCGTTCTGTATAATGGTTGGCGACAACGCCTCCATACAGGTGCGTATGCACGACGACGTAGGCGTAGAATTCCACGCGATGGGCACTAACCTCGGCGACGGCGCTAAGATATTCAGCTATTCGGGCGATACTAAGAACATAGGTCTTGATATAATCGCCAAGTTCGACGCCGCAACGGCGGAAAACCCCGTTGAAGTTACGGCTGTAAGAAACGGCGACCGCTATATGCTCCTATTCGACGGCGAGCTGGTATTCGATAAGACTTACGATTTCAAGACGACGGGCGACAAGTTCGGCGTAGGCACAACGGCTTGCGGCGGCTGGCTCAACAAAAAGGAACTGTCCAACCCCGAATATATGTGGGGCGAAGAGAGGGTTGCCGCATTCTCGCAGAGTAAGCTGGTAGTAGAAATCGAAAATGCTGAAAACGGTAAAGTAGTCAAATACAGCGGTAGCGAGTACACCCTTCCCGTATTGCCCAAGAAAGTCGTCGACCTGTTCGGTAAGGAATACGACAATCAGATTACCGTTTCCGTAAAGGACGCGGCTGGCAATAACCTTGCGGTAAGCAACGGCAAAATCACCGTTCCCGAATATGCCGGCTCGCAGGCAATCACCGTTACCTATTCGGCGGCAAACGCGCAGAGCGCAAGCTATAAACTCAACCTTCAAAAAGAGGGTACGGATATATTGCTTCAAGCAAGCGAGTTCGGCGTTGCGACTATAAACGCAAACGGCAACACCGTGGCATACAGCACCGAACAGCGCTACGGCGAAGAAGCAGGCTCTATTAAAATATCCAATATAGTAAGCGCGGAAACGGGCATAATCCTCAACAAGAGCCAATACTCGCAGTATATAGAATTCTACGCGTATACTCCCGATAGCGGCGCTATAAATATGGGCGCCTGGTGGTGTTGCAACCATACTCTTGCGGCTAACAAATGGACGAGGGTCGTTTTGAATACCAAGGCGATAGGCTACGACAAGCACGGCGACGAAATCGTACTGCGCATATTCGGAGAGAACGCTCAGGGCAAAACCATATACATATCTTCGATAAGGTCGTTCGACGTTGAAAAGAGCGACGGAAACAGAATCACCGATTTGTCTTACAGCAAAATTGTTACAAATATAGGCGATATGGAGTACGTAACCGATAAAAAGTGCACTACTGCGGACGCCGACAGACCCGTATCCGAAGCAGGTTCGTTGAAAGTTACGGCGGGCGGAAGCGATTGCGGATTGGCGGCAAGCCTCAACTTCGTAACCGATTTAAGCAATTACAGCGAGGTTTACTTCTACGTCTATACGGAAGCGGCTTCGGCGGAGGTCGGCGCGTATTGGTGCGGAGATACCGCGCTTACTGCGGGACAGTGGACGCGTATCAGTCTGACTGCCGCTCTGCCGAACGGCGGACCTTGGAACGTTGACGGAACCAAAATTTTTGAAACGGGCTTAAAGGATATGGTAATAAGGCTTAATAAATGTGCCGCGGGCGACGTGTTCTATATAACTTCGCTTTACGGCGTACCCAAAGCTTAATACAACGGTAAAGGGCAAAGCCCCCGAAGGCGTGTGCCTTTGGGGGCTTGAATTTAAAAAGTAAAGTGCTATAATTAAATTATGAAACTCGATTACAAAACTTATTGTTCAAAGGTCAGGGGATGTTACCTCGGCAAAAATATCGGCGGCACGCTGGGCGCTCCTTTCGAGTGCTTCCGCGGCGTTTACGATATCGATTTTTTTATGCAGGACGTATCCTCGCCCGTGCCCAACGACGACGTCGATTTACAGCTTGTGTGGCTTTCGGCAATCGAGCACGAGGGCAAAAATTTAGACAGTCATATCCTCGCGCAGTATTGGGAGAATTATATCTCCGCTGAAATATCCGAGTACGGCACGGGAAAAAACAATTACTCCGTGGGCATAGTTCCGCCCCTTTCGGGCTATATGCGCAACGAAAACAGGGAGAGCAACGGCGCCTGGATACGTACGGAAATATGGGCGTGCCTGTGCGCGGGCAACCCCGCGCTTGCGGCAAACTACGCCTATTACGACGCCTGCGTCGACCACAGCGGAGAGGGTATTTACGCGGCTGTATTCACCGCGGCGGTAGAGGCGGCGGCGTTTTTCGAGAGCGATATATATAAGCTTATAGAAATAGGTCTTTCCTACGTTCCCGAAAACTGCGGCGTGCGCAACGCGGTTGAAGTCGTTTTAAAGTGTTACAAAGACGGCGAGGATTGGAAAACGGCGCGCAAAAAGCTTTTAATTGCCCAGCCTTCCAGCTTCGGCGAAATAGGCGGCGAGTGGAAGGGCGTGCCCTCCGTGCCCGCGGGCGAAAAGTGCCCCGTGCAGAAGAAGGACGGCGACATTCCCAAGGCAAGGCACGGCTACGACGCGCCCGCAAGCATAGGCATTATTTTAATAGGCTGGCTGTACGGCGGCGGCGAGTTCGGCAAATCGGTATGCATTGCAACCAACTGCGGAGAGGATACCGACTGCACCGCGGGAACGCTGGGCGCCCTGCTCGGTATAATCGGCGGCGAGGAAAGTATTCCCGAAAAGTGGAAAAAAGGCTGTTCGGAAAAAATAGCCGTTTGCACGTTGCGCCCCGACCTGCTTTTAAACGTGCCCGAAACGGTTTCCGCGCTGTGCGAAAGGGTTGTAAAGCAATTTCCCGCAGTGTCCTTTGAAAGGTGCGCGTTTACCGAAAACGGGTTCGAAGTTGTTGCGGCTGGCAGTTTTAAGTACGACGAAAACGCGTTTTACCCCTATCAGCAGGAAAATTTTAAAGAGCTGTTAGCGGAAAGCCCGTCTGCCGCGCGCTTCCATTTCCCCTCTTTAACCGTCAAGCTCGACTATGGCGAAACGCTTGTAAAAATAGAGGAGGGCGTGCAAAAAACCCTTACGGTTACCTTATGCAATAAACTGTATTTATCGCAATATTTAACCGTGCGGGTAATAGGAATTCCGGATGAGTGGAATACTGTAAACGGCGCCGTCAGGGCGGTAGGGTTAGAACATTGGCACGGAAGCAAAGTTAGCCACACCAATTCGTTCGAGCTTACGTTTACCCCCGCAATGCTCAAAAATTATAAGTACGAGCTGATTTTGGAAATTTCTTCTAACGGCAGGGGAGAAAAATGTTACGTTCCCGTAACGCTTATAAACGGTGCCTGCTGATTTATGGATACTAAAAAAACTGACAAAATTTTATTCGGTGAAAATTACGATACCGTTGTGCGGAGCGACTATGCAATCGTGCTGGGCGCCGCGCCCGAGTATGCAAAGTTGCGCGCGCAAATCGCCGCCGACTTTTATAAAAAGGGCGGAACGGCGCAATTGATTGCCAGCGGCGCGGCTGTTTCCGACAAGAGCGTTACGGAGTGCTCGGTACTCCGCAGAGAGCTTGTAAGGTGCGGCGTGCCGGAAGAGGCGATAATAGAGGAGCCGCGCGCGTACGACACCATTCAGAATATGACCTGCGCGCTTACCGAAATATGTAAGCGCGCGGATATTATGAAAGTTGAAAGCATAACGGTTATAACCGAACCGTTTCATATGAAGAGGGCGCTGTGCCTCGCAAAAATTCTGTTGCCGTCGTTTATTAGAGTTTACGGCTACACGGAGGGGTGCGAGAGGCAGCGCGAGCTGTGGAAAAATGACGAACGCCTTAAAAACTGTGTGGAAAACGAAGTGAAAATTTTAAAACAGTTGGTTGAACAAGGGCGTATAGAGGATTTGGGTTTATGAAAATTAAGATACTCGGCTCAGGCGGCGGGGAGGGCTATCCCGCTCTGTTTTGCGGTTGCGCGCACTGCAACGCCGCAAGAAAGGCGGGCGGCAAGTCGTTGCGCTCCCTTTCACAAACGCTTATCGACGGCAAACTTTTAATAGATTTGCCCGCGGACACGCATATGCACTTTATGGACAACGGGCTGAACTTGGGGGATATAGAGCATTTGCTTATTACTCACGTTCACGACGACCATTACTGCCCCAATCTTTTCAGTGCGAGGGGTACGGATTTTGCGCCCGTATTGACGTATGAAAATATGCACGTTTACGGCAACGCCGACGTTGAAAGGCTGTTTAACGGCTATTACAGCCTTTTCCCCATAAGGGAAGAAATCCGCCAAAAAATCGTCTTTCACACGCTTAAACCTTTTGAAAGCGCGTTGATTGGCGGGTATGCGGTAACGCCGTTAAAGGCGAACCACGCGCCCGAGCAGGTTGCGTTCAACTACATAATAGACGACGGCAAAAGCGCGCTTTTGTACCTTTTGGACGGCGGTTATCCCACGGAAGAAACGCTCTCGTTCATAATAAAGTATCCGCGCAAATATTCTTGCGTAATCGCCGACGGAACTATGGGCGTAAATTACTACGTTTACCATATGAATTTTCAGCAGAACAGGCAACTTAAAAGTCAGCTTGAAAGCGCGGGCAAAATCGACGCGGGTACAAAGTTTGTAATCTCGCACATTACGCACAATCACTGCGGACTGCACGAAGAGATTGAAGAATATTTCAAAGACAGTCGAATAATTATTTCTTACGACGGAATGGGATCGGAAGAGCGTCGTGTAGGGAAAGAGTGTAATATCGAAAAATATTTACTTGCACATTTCAAAGACGTATTAAAACCGCCCGTTAAAAATCTGAAAAAGCCTTTCATCGTTCCCGGCACGGGATATTTAACCGAGCTTTGGGGCTGGGACGCCTATTGGGAAGCGCTGTCCATAAAGCGGGCTTTCGAAGTTTTCGGCGAGGAGGAGCTGTTCCGCGCGGGCGTTTCCAAAAAGACGGCGACAGAACACATCTGCGGAAGCGTAATAAACTTTCTCGACGCGCAGGAGCAAGACGGCTATATTCCCATAATGGTTTCCGCGGGCGGACTTTTCGAGGGCTTTTTTCAGCAGGAGCACGCAAAGGGAACGCCGCTTAACCAGCATCTGCCGTTCCTGTGTCAGTTTGCTTTGCTTGCAAGCGATTTTGCGGGCGACTACGGTTTAAACGTTGAAAAGCTGATAAAGTATATGCATTATTTCGAGGAGGAGCAGTACGACGAAAAGTCGGGGCTGTACTTCTGGAAGGACGATATTATGGTGGGCGTCGACAATAACCCCACCGTATTTTACCGCCCAAAAAACAGCGCCGCGGATATATTTTTAAACTGCTTTATCTACCTCGAATACAAAGCTTTGGCTGAAATTTTAACAAGGTCGGGCGACGGGCGCGCCAAGCTCGCGCTCGATAAAGCCGAAAAGCTTAAAGACGCGATAAACAGAGAGATGTGGGACGAGCGCGACGGTATATTCTATTCGCAGGATATAGGCGTATATAAAAACCGTTGCGTAGTAAAGGGGGTGGAATTGCATTCGGGGCTTGCTCCGCATTGGAATTCGTTTCCTTTAAAAGTGCGCTTTTGGGGCTGTTTTCTGCCTATGTACGCGGGTATCTGCAACGATATTCAGGCGGAAAAGCTGTGCGCGCACCTCACCGAAAACGACGATTTTCTTGCCGGGTACGGCATACGTACGCTTGCCAAAAACGAAAAGATGTACAGCCTTGTAAAGAGCGCGGGCAACCCCTCCAATTGGCTGGGTGCGGTTTGGGTTATCGCCAACTACTGCGTTTATAAGGGGCTTGTAAATTATAATAAACGGGAGCTTGCCCGAATTTTAAAGGACAAGACGGTTAAGCTTTTAAACAAGGCGCTCGATAACGAGGGCGACCTGTTTGAAAGTTATCACCCCGACACCGGCGAGCACTTTATGCACCCCGGTTTTTTAAGCCACAACCTGCCCGTAATAGATATGCTTAATTAACGCTTGCGCAAAGTCGCGGAGTAAATAGCGGAATTTGCAAGCTCGATACATATAATAGAGGGGGCATAAAGTTTTAAAACGCGGCGCTCTCTCGTTTAAGGCAATAAGTCCGGCGGCAGACAAACTTTGCAAGCAACGCTTGTTTTAAGGAAACGGAAATGAAAATTTCGGAAGATTTAATAAAAAACGACGTGCCCGCTTCGGGTCAGTTGAAAGACGGCGACAGCGTGTCGTTTAACCTGAAAGAGGGCGCGGACTTGAAAATAACTTTTTTGGGTAATTCAATCACGCGGCACGGCGTTGCGGAAAATCTGGGCTGGCGCGGCGATTGGGGTATGGCGGCAAGCTCGTTGCAAAACGACTACGTTCACCGCCTTGTAAGCCTCTTCGAAGCAAGTGGCAAACGCCTGTCCTACTGCATAGCCAATTTAAGCGAGTGGGAGCGTTCGGGCGACGCGGCTCTGTTTGAAACGCGTTACGCTTCTGCTTTGAATTTCAACGCCGATTTGGTTATAGTAAGGCTGGGGGAAAACGCCAATCTTACGCAACGGCTCGAAGAGTTTAAAGGGCAGTACGCACAGCTTGTTAAGCGTTTTACCGCAAACGGCGCGCGTGCCGTCTGCACCGACCTCTTCTGGGAGTATCAGCCGTTCGATAGTTTTGTTGAAGAGTTTGCAAGAGAGGGCGGCTACGCGTTTGTAAGGTTGCACGATTTGGGGCGGCAGGACAAAATGAAAGCCGTAGGTAAGTTCAGCCACGCGGGGGTTGCCGCTCATCCCGGCGACTGCGGAATGGCGGAAATAGCAAAAAGAATTTTCGGCGCGGCGGCGCAAAACTGAACAAACCGCGGGACTAAAAAAGGGGCTTTAAATGTGGCGGGAAGTTTTATATGAGTTGTTAAATTTGGTGGGCGTGCTTCTCGCCGTGTTCCTCGGGTTTGCAATCGGTTTCGAGCGCAAGTTAAGGTATAAGGAAGCGGGCATACGCACGCACATAATCGTTTGCGTGGGCGCGGCGCTCTTAACCGTAGTAAGCAAATACGGCTTCGGCGGCGACAGTGCCGACTCGGCGCGCGTTGCCGCGCAAATTGTTTCGGGGATAGGCTTTCTCGGCGCGGGCATCATTATGTTCAGGGGACAGAAGATGTGCGGGCTTACTACTGCGGCGGGCGTGTGGACTACCGCGGGCGTAGGTATGGCGGCAGGCGCGGGACTGTATATCGTAGCCGTCGGCGCAACGGTAATCATAATAGCCGTGCAGTGTATCTGCCATATCAGGTGCCGTCTTTTTCTCCCCAAACGCTTTTACCATTTAAACATTGTCTTTAAAAATACGCAAGCCGAAAGCGAGAGGATAAAGGAGCTGTTTTGCGTAGAGCATTTCAACAGCCTTGTAATCAGGCGGGACGAAGGGTGCACCGTTTACAGCGCGGTATTAAATACGGATAAGGAATATTCTTCGCAACGGCTCAACGAGATTATGGCGGAAAACGACTATATAATCTCCCTCGAACGGTGCGACCAGGAGTAAAGGTTGCGCGGGTAAAACAGCGCGATAAAGTTCAGGAAACCAAAATGAAATATTATCTTGCAATAGATATCGGCGCTTCGAGCGGGCGGCATATAGTCGGCTGGGAAGAGAGCGGCGAAATAATGACGGAAGAGGTGTACCGCTTTAAAAACGGTGTTGAAAGTAAAGACGGTCGTCTTGTATGGGATACGCAAAGGCTGTTTAAAGAGGTTGTAAATGGACTTAAAGCGGCAAGGGAAAAGGGGTATACGCCCGCAAGCATAGGCATAGACACCTGGGCTGTGGACTACGCGCTTTTGGACGGCGCGGACAAGCTTATAGGCGAGGTGTTCGCCTACCGCGACGGGCGTACCGAAAGTGTTATTGACGGCGTTCACCGCATAATATCCTTTGACCAATTGTATAAGAGCACGGGAATACAGTTTCAACCTTTCAATACCGTATACCAGCTCTACGCGGATAAACTCAGCGGAAAGCTCGATAAAGCGGAAAGCTTTTTAATGCTACCCGACTATCTCAATTTTTTGTTGACGGGCGTAAAAAAACAGGAGTATACCAACGCCACAAGTACGGGGCTGGTAAACGCCGAAACGTGCGATTGGGACGGGAATATGCTTGATTTATTGGGTTTTAACCGTAAATTATTTAAGGAGCTTTCCCCTCCGCAAACGGTTGTGGGCGGGTTGAAGAAAGAAATTGCGGAAGAAATAGGTTTTAGCTCAACCGTGGTATTGCCCGCCACGCACGATACGGCAAGCGCGGTAGAGGGAATACCTATGACGGAGAATAGCCCGTACATATCGAGTGGCACCTGGTCGTTACTCGGAATAAAGTTGCCGCAGGCAGTAACGGACGAAAACAGCCGCATAGCCAACTACTCCAACGAGGGCGGGTTCGGCTATTTCCGCTACCAGAAGAACATTATGGGAATGTGGGTGGTAAACCGTCTGCGCGACGAGCTGTGCCCCGAAAAGCCTTTCCCCGAAATTGTAGAAGAAGCGGAAGAAAGCGCGTTCGACAATTACGTAGACGTAAACGGCAAGGAGTTTCTTGCGCCCGAAAGTATGAAACGGGCGTTCGATAACGCGCTTAAATTAAAGCCGCAGAGTATTGGCGATTACTTCCGTTGCGCCTATTTAAGCCTTGCGCACAGCTATAAAACTGCGCTCAAAGAATTAAAAGAGAATACGGGTTTGAAGTTTGAAAAACTCTACATTGTCGGCGGCGGCGCGAAAAACAAATTTTTGAACCGGCTGACCGAAGAGATATGTAAAGTAAAAGTTACGGCGTTGCCGATAGAAGCTTCGGCTCTCGGCAACATAAAACAGCAGATAGAGAGAGGTAAACAAAATGTATAATAAAGCAAAACAGGAGTATGCGGCTTACGGTATCGATACCGACAAAGCGATAGCTTCGTTAAAGGATATTCCCGTATCAATTCACTGTTGGCAGGGGGACGACGTCGTCGGTTTGGACGGCGGCGGAGCGGTTAGCGGAGGAATACAGACCACAGGCAACTACGTGGGCAGGGCAAGAAATTTTGAAGAACTTAAATCCGATATAAAGACGGCGTTCGCGCTTATGCCCGGTAAAAAGCGGCTTAACCTGCACGCAAGCTATGCTGTGGGCGCAACCGTGGACAGGGATAAGTACGAGCCGAAGCATTTTGCCGAATGGGTTAAATTTGCAAAGCAATTAGGGCTTGACGGCGTAGACTTCAACCCCACGCTGTTCAGCCATAAAAACGTTAAGGACGGGCTTACCTTATCCTCGCCCGACGAAAAAATAAGAAAATTCTGGGTCAACCATTGCATAGCCTGCCTGCATATAGCGGAGTACTTTGCCGACGAATTCAACGGAACGTGCGCGTTCAATATCTGGCTTCCCGACGGTTTTAAAGACGTGCCTGCGGACAGGCTTACCCCGCGCCTGCGCCTTAAAGACAGCTTGGATAAAATTCTTGCCTGCGGCTACGACAAAAAGAAAGTCGCCGTTGCGGTGGAAAGCAAGGTTTTCGGCATAGGCGTGGAAAGTTACACGGTGGGCAGTAACGAGTTTTACCAAAACTATGCGGCAAAAAACAATATCTGCTGCCTTTTGGATAACGGACACTATCATCCGCTCGAATACGTGTCGGATAAAATTCCCGCATTGCTTGCGTTTTACGATACGGTCGCTCTGCACGTAACGCGCGGCGTAAGGTGGGATAGCGACCACGTGGTGCTCTTAGAGGACGAGGTAAAAGAAATCGCCAAAGAAATCGTGCGCAACAACGCAACCGAAAAGGTAAAGATTGCGCTCGATTACTTCGACGCGAGCATAAACAGGCTTTCGGCTTGGGTAACGGGGCAGAGGGCTATGCAAAAAGCGCTGTTGTATGCGCTCCTGATAAACCATAGCGAGCTTAAAGAGTTGCAGGACGGCGCCGATTTTACGGCTTTAATGGTAAAGCAGGAGGAGTATAAAACGTTGCCTTTCGGCGCGGTGTGGAAGGAGTATTTAAGGCGCGAGGGGTTAAATGAAGACTATTTAACCGAAATAAGGCAATACGAAAACTCAGTTTTAAAGGAGAGAGTTTAATGGGCATAATGGACGAAATTAAAAAGGCCGGCAAGGACTTGCAGAGGGCGCTAAAAGATATAAAGAGCGCGCCGTTTGTAAAAGAAATGTGCCGTACTACGGCTAATATGTACAGGCTGGGCTGGGACGAGAGAAACGGCGGAAACATAAGCTATCTTTTAGACGAAAATGAAGTTGCCGAATACCTCGATTTAAACAGGGTAATACGCACTATTCCGCTTGCGGGAGTAAACGAAGCAGAGTTTGACGTAACGCCGCTTTTTGGCAAAATATTTATAGTTACGGGTACGGGCAAGTATTTTAAAAACGTGGAAGACGACCCCGAAACCAATCTCGGCATAGTCCGCATCGTTAAAAACGGCGTGGAGCTGTTGTGGGGTTATAAGGACGGCGGCAGAACGACAAGCGAGCTGCCCGCGCATTTAATGTGCCATATGGCAAGATTAAAGGTAGACCCCGAAAATAGGATTGTAATGCACTCGCACCCCACGCACACGCTTGCAATGAATTACGTGCACGAGCTTGACGAAAAGAAGTTTACGCACACCCTTTGGGAAATGTGCACGGAGTGCATAGCGGTGTTCCCCGACGGCGTGGGTATATTGCCTTGGCTCCTGTGCGGAACAAACAGCATAGGCGTGGCAACCGCAAAAAAAATGGAGGAGTTCAGGCTTGTAATATGGGCAATGCACGGCATTTACGGCGCGGGCAAGACTATTGACGAAACTTTCGGGCTTATAGAAACGGTGGAAAAGGCGGCGCAGATTTATATGCTAACCGCGCATTTGCCGAGGGTGAACACCATTAAGGACGAAGATATGGTAAAACTTGTAGAACTTTTCGGACTTAGTTACAGAAAAGACTTTCTGAATTTAAAATAAAGAGGTGAAATAAAATGAGCAACCGCATTGTATTAAACGAAACAAGCTACCACGGCGCAGGCTGTATCAGGGAAATAGTAGGCGAAGTCGAAAGGCGCGGGTTAAATAAGGCTTTCGTCTGTTCCGACCCCGACCTCGTAAAATTCAAGGTAACGGATAAGGTTTTAAACGTGTTAAATGGGGCAGAGCTCGCTTACGAGCTTTATTCGGATATAAAGCCCAATCCCACGATAGAAAACGTAAAGAACGGCGTTGCGGCTTATAAGAAGAGCGGCGCGGACTACATAATTGCAATCGGCGGCGGCTTCGGCGGCTGTACTATTTCGCTTGTAAAGACGAAAAGCGTTGACGAATTTAAAGAATTCGTTTACAATACATACTTGAAGGTTACTGGTTACAGAGCCGAGTTCTACGACACGGAAATTTCCGACGGAATAGAAATTGAAAAACTTTGATTATATTTTATTTTTCTCCTGATAAGAGTCTTGCGCGGAGTGTTCCCGCGCAAGACGGTAGGGCGGAAGAATAATTTTAAATGAGCAAAATATGAAGATACTTGTAACGGGCGGCGCGGGGTACATAGGCTCGCACACCTGCGTGGAATTACTTCAAAAGGGCTACGAAGTCGTAGTTATAGACAACTTCGATAATTCTTCGCCTGAGAGTATTAAAAGGGTTGAAGAAATTACGGGCAAAGCGGTAACTCTGTACCAGGGCGACGTGCGTAACGGCGAATTGCTTGATAAAATTTTTTGCGAGCATAAGATTGATTGGGTAATACATTTCGCGGGGCTTAAAGCCGTGGGCGAAAGTTGCGCCAAGCCGATAGAGTACTACAATAACAATCTTTACGGCACGCTTGTGCTTACGGAAAAGATGCGCAAGCACGGTTGCAAAAAAATCGTCTTTTCCTCGTCCGCAACAGTGTACGGCGACCCCGAGGTCTTGCCGCTGACGGAGGAGTGCAAAACGGGCGGCACTACCAATCCGTACGGTACAAGCAAGTATTTTCAGGAAATAATGCTAAACGATATTTACAAGTCGGATAACCTGTGGACGGTTGTGCTGTTGAGGTACTTCAACCCCGTGGGCGCGCATCCGAGCGGGCGCATTGGCGAGGACCCTCAGGGTATACCCAACAACTTAACGCCCTATATTGCAAAGGTTGCGGTTGGCAGTTTAAAAGAGGTGGGTGTGTTCGGCGATGATTATCCAACTCACGACGGTACGGGCGTAAGGGACTATATCCACGTTGTCGATTTGGCGAAGGGGCACGTTGCGGCGATAGACAAAACGGTAAAGAGCGGCGTATACGTTTACAACCTCGGTACGGGGATAGGTTACAGCGTTTTAGACGTTATTCGCGCGTTTGAAAAGGCTTGCGGGCATAAAATTCCATATGCAATAAAGCCACGCAGAGCAGGGGATATAGCGGCGTGCTATGCCGACGCAAGCAAGGCTAAGAGGGAACTCGGCTGGCAGGCAAATCTGGGCATAGACGAAATGTGCCAATCGCATTGGAAATGGCAGTCGGGAAATCCCAACGGCTATAAAGACTGAAAAATTAAAATAACGCTACAAGTTATGCGGGTTTAGAAAGTATTTCCCGACTTTTGTGGATTAGCATTTTTAATATAAGTTTAATACAAAATTTTTTTTGAGATAGACTTTGGATTATTTGAAACGTGTAATTTTTTATAGTTTTAAGGTACGCTGACGATGAAGTAATGCGTAAAACGATTTTAGCTTATAACGATTATATTGAGACGATTAAAGATATATTGTCAAAGGACCTTATAAAAACTTATTTTGAAGAAGATGAGTTCTAATGCTGTATAAACATTATAAAAGGGCTTCCGTATTTTGTGCGGAAGCCCTTGTATTATACTACATATTGTGTTTCTTACTTCGTCATACCCTCTTGTACGGCAACCGCAACCGCGACCGTTGCGCCGACCATAGGGTTGTTGCCCACGGATTTCGGGAGGTTTTATCCATATTGGATAGACACAATTTATAATTATTTGTAAAGCAAAAACCACAACATATCGTGGAAATTCAGTCAAATTTGATTTTATCCGAAATTATCCGTTTTTAGCTGTTTTTGTCTTAAATGTGGACGAAATGTTGACGAGAGCGCTTTTACAACCCTATGGTTTTTGCAGTTTTTTAGGACAATACACAGCAACCCTATGGTCTGTCTCTTTTTTCGTCATCATATTTGCCTTAAATGAAGTAAATAACATATAAGAAAACATACAAGATATATTGACTTTAACTTTGATTTTTTGATACTGGACTGAAAAACAAATTAAAAAACTTTTATCAAAAATGGGTGCAGATATAGCGAATTTTCTCTAATAAGTAGAGAGATGTTTTTACGGACAAAAAGTAATTGAAAAAATTTTCGCAAAAGACCGTGAACTATATGCTCAATTTTCTCTAATAAGTGAAGGGAAAAATATTTTGGCAAATTTAATGGCATACACCAAAATTCATCATGTAACTGTCAATTTATAGTAAAGCGGTTTTGCAAAGAAGTATGATACGGAGGTAAGGATTCAAATGTAAGAAAATAGGCTAAAAATGCCCTAAAAGGTGAGCAGGATAAGGAGTAGGCTCAATCTGCCGTCAAAGTCGGTTTTCGCCTACTCCAACAACGACGGAAGCGGGATACCCGCCTTCGTTTTTGAGCAGTAATTTTTAAGATTTAAGGAGGAATGAATGGAAAACAACAAGGTATTATTTACGGTGGCAGAAGTCGGTAAAATGTTTGGTATAGGCAAACCGAGAGTTTACGAACTGATAAGAAACGGTTACTTGCCTGCGCTGAATCTCGGAGGTTTAAAAATTAAGAAAAGCACGATAGACGAGTTCTTGACGGCATATGGAAACTGCGATTTTTCCGATATAAAAAACGTTGTGGAATTAGTTGCATAACAAGGAGTAAGCATGGCGGAAATTAAGATAAGAAGGCGGGAACGGACAAATGGCGGCGCTGTATACGAATACAGGTTTGAAATCGCAAGCGTAGACGGACAGCGCAAGTGGATTAGTAAAAGCGGTTTCAAAACTAAAGGCGAGGCACGAGAAGCGGGACGGGAAGCTCAAAATCAATATGAGAACTTCGGGCGCGTGGTGGAAAAAGATAAAATGTCATACGCTGACTTTCTCGATTATTGGATAGAGAACGACTGTAAAATCGACTTAAAGCCGAACACCGTAAGCGGATATGTAAACACGATAAAAAATCAGATAAAACCGAAGTTGGGAAAATACAAACTCAAATCTATCAGTCGGGAAATTCTGCAAGCGTTTATCGTTGATTTATACGACGAGGGTTTTGCCTACAACTCTATCACGAGTATAAAAGGCATACTGACGAAAAGTTTGAATTACGCAGTCGACCATCACTATATTGCGTATTCGCCGGCTGTGCGCTTGAAAACACCGAAGAACAGGATACCCAAAGTTGCGACACGCATAGCACCGCACGTCTATATCAAAAAGGAAATTATGGAACAGATATTCGAGCGTTTTCCCGAACGGCATCCGAGCCATATTCCATTGAAGCTCGGCTATGAGTGCGGGTTGAGGCTAGGCGAAGTTTTCGGCTTGTGTTGGGACGATATAGATTTTCAGAAGAAACTTATTTACGTCAACAGGCAAGTACAATGGATGCAGGACGACAAGCGTGATACTTTGGATAAATTGCAGAAAAACGGCACATCTGAAAGCGGAAACGGATATTGGTATTTTGCAGAGCCGAAATATAAATCCTACCGCGTAATCGAGATAAGCGATGAACTGAATAATTTACTTATACGGGAAAGAACAAGACAGTTACGCGCAAAAGATTATTACGGCAATTTCTACACCAACTATTTTGCCGATAACCCGTTAATTCTCGAAGGCATACCACCGCAATACCCTATCGGCATAAATAAAATCGGGAACAATGAAGAAAATTTCCCGATATATTTGGTTTGCGTGAGGGAAAATGGAACGTTTATCAGTCCGAGAACAATGCAACACATAACACGAAGTATTAAGAAAGATATCTTCAAAGGTTTTGATTTTCATTCCTTGCGACATACCCATGCGAGTATGCTTGCCGAAATCGGCATAGACCAAAAATACATACAAACACGCTTGGGACATACGGACGTGAAGCTCACCATTGACGTGTACGAGCATACAACCGACGTTATGCGGGAACGAGGAAGGAAAGCGATAAACGAGTTGTATATGTAGTAAATACAAACAGAATACTTTTAGGAAAGGTTTCTGCTCTGTTAAATAAGAATTAATATTGACTATTGCTTGCAAAATAAGTATAATATAAGAGACAAGGAGTAACGGCTATGTCTAAAAAAATGGAAGAACAGCAAAAGTACATAGACATCATCGGCGAGATAGTAAAAAGCTATGAGCTTATGAAAAAAATTCGCCCGCTTTCGGCAGGAGAACCCAAATATTTTAATAACGAGTTCTCTATCAGCGCAAGCCATAACTCAAACGCCATAGAGGGTAATACCTTTACTTTCGATGAGACAAAGTTGCTTATTGAAAAAGGTATTGTTACTGGCGCACATTCTTTGAGAGAAAGCGAAGATATAGTCGGCTATAAGCAGGCTTTCGATTTTCTTTATGAATCGGTTAAGGAAAAGAAACCGATTACCGAAGAATTTATAAAGCAAGTTCACAGCTTTGTGTTGCGTGGCGACGAAGAAGCAGGTAAATACAGGACGATACAAAACTATGTCGGCAATTTGACAAGAATAGTTTATACACCTTGCCCGCCTTCGCAAGTTCCCGAAAAGATGAAAGCGTATGTGGCGGAAGTGCAAGCCGATTGCAAGCACAACGCCGAGCTTGCCGCGCAGGGACAGTTTAATTGGGTTGAATTGTTCCATAACCTTGCCAAGCATCATATTGAGTTTGAGAACATACACTCGTTTGTGGACGGTAATGGCAGAACGGGTAGATTGCTTTTAATCTATGAAATGATTTTGTTAGGGCTATTGCCTGTCGATGTGCGTTATGAAGAACGCGATAGATATTATGCGGCAATCAGTTCTTATCGCGATAAGGAAAAATACAGTACGCGCCCCGAAAGCAAGACGGAAGGTATGGCGAAGTTGCTTGCCGAAAGCGAGCTTGCAAGTATGAAAATATGGCTTTCTATATATTCGGGTAGCGGTGCTTCGCAAACCGAATCCGACGATGACGGCAGTGCAGGAAGCGGTGGCGGCTCTAATATAGAGATGTAATAACTGAAAAATCAATCAAAAATGTGGACGAGAAAGTATTTTCGTCCACATTTTTGGTGTTAGGGTGCAATTTTCGTCCACGTATTCTCGTCCACAATTTTTTCAAACGTGGACGAAATGTGGACGAGAGAGCAAAAACAACCCGATGGTTTTCAAATCACAAAAAAAGAGTTCCCATATCTTGTATGGAAACTCTTTTTTTATACTATATTTTGTAAAACTATTTCGTCATGCCTTCCTGAACGGCAACCGCAACGGCAACCGTCGCGCCGACCATAGGGTTGTTGCCCATACCGATTAAGCCCATCATTTCAACGTGAGCGGGAACGGAAGAGGAACCTGCAAACTGCGCGTCGGAATGCATTCTGCCCATCGTGTCGGTCATACCGTAGCTGGAAGGACCTGCCGCCATATTGTCGGGGTGAAGCGTTCTGCCCGTGCCGCCGCCCGAAGCAACCGAGAAATATTTTTCTCCGTTTTCAACGCACCACTTTTTATATGTGCCTGCAACGGGGTGCTGGAAGCGGGTGGGGTTGGTGGAGTTACCCGTAATGGATACGGTAACGTGTTCAAGCTTCATAATGGCAACGCCTTCGGGCACGTTATCCGCGCCGTAGCACTTAACCTTAGCTCTGGGACCGTCGGAGAAAGCAACCGTGTCAACCGCCTTAACCGTTTCGGTATAGGGGTCGAACTGCGTTCTTACATAAGTGAAGCCGTTTATTCTCGAAATGATATACGCCGCGTCCTTGCCCAAGCCGTTGAGGATAACGCGCAGGGGCTTAACCCTTACTTTGTTGGCGTTTTCGGCAATCTTTATTGCGCCTTCCGCCGCGGCAAAGCTTTCGTGTCCCGCAAGGAAGCAGAAGCAGTCGGTTTCTTCGGAAAGGAGCATAGCACCGAGATTTCCGTGTCCTAAACCAACCTTTCTGTTTTCGGCAACCGAACCGTTGATGCAGAAGCTCTGCAAACCGATGCCGATTGCGGCAGCGGCGTCAGCCGCCTTTTTGCAACCCTTTTTAATGGCAATCGCCGCGCCTACGGTGTACGCCCAAACGGCGTTTTCAAAGCAGATGGGCTGGGTGCCGCGCACAATTTTGTCGCAATCAACGCCCTTTGCAAGGCAGATGTCGCGGCATTCTTCGATAGATTTTATGCCGTACTCTTTAAGCACGCTTAAAATTTTCTTTTCCCTTCTCTCGTATCCTTCAAAAAGTGCCATAATCAGTCAACCTCCTTGTCGCTTCTGGGGTCGATGTGTTTAACCGCGCCCTGTTCCTTGGTGTATCTGCCGTAGGTGCCGATAGCCTTTTCGTATGCTTCGTTGGGGGTAAGTCCTTTCTTTATAAAGTCGGTCATCTTGCCGAGCGAAACAAACTTATAGCCGCACACTTCGTTATTCTTATCCAACGCGAGGGAGAGGACGTAACCTTCCGCCATTTCAAGGTACCTTACGCCCTTTGCGGCGGTGCCGTACATCGTGCCCACCTGCGAGCGCAGTCCCTTGCCCAAATCTTCGAGTCCCGCGCCGATGGGAAGTCCGTCGTCGGAGAAAGCCGACTGCGACCTGCCGTAAACGATTTGCAGGAACAACTCTCTCATAGCAGTGTTGATTGCGTCGCAAACAAGGTCGGTGTTAAGCGCTTCCAGAATGGTTTTATGGGGCAGAATTTCAGCCGCCATAGCCGCGGAGTGCGTCATACCGGAACAGCCTATGGTTTCAACCAAAGCTTCCTGTATTATGCCGTCCTTGATGTTAAGGGTAAGTTTGCAGGCGCCCTGCTGGGGTGCGCACCAACCTATACCGTGGGTAAGACCCTTAATGTCCTTGATTTCCTTTGCCTGTATCCACTGCCCTTCTTCGGGAATGGGAGCGGGACCGTGCTCGAACCTGCCGGAAACGCCCTTGGCAACGCAAATCATACTTTCAACGTCTTTTGAATATTGCATTACTGTCCTCCAAAAAATTTTCCGCCTACGTTTTATCCGTACGCGATTACTTACCCGTCAAGTATATCACAGCCGTATAATTTTTTCAACAAGATAAGGCATAATTTTCGCGTTATATTGCAAAAAAACTATTTCAAATTTTGTAAAACTGTTTACACGCGCCCTAAAAGTATTATAATATAAGTAAGGGAATTTTTTTAATTTGCAAACGCGTGAACGGGGCGCGGCAGTTGTTTCAAGCTTACTAACGAACAATTCCTTTAATTGTTTTATGATTTGTCAAAATTGCAAAAAAAGAACGGCAACGGTAAATCACGTTGAAGTAATAAACGGCAAGGCGTGCGCCCAGCATCTTTGCGCTATGTGCGCCAACGAGCTGTTCGGCGGGTTTGAAAGCGAGGTGCAAAACGCCCTTTTAAACGGTCTTTTCGGCGGCGATTTGCGCGAGGAAAAGATATGCCCCGCCTGCGGACTTAGTTTTTCCGAATACGAAAGAAGCGGGCTTTTGGGTTGCCCCAGCTGTTACGACGTGTTTAACGAGGAGCTTATGCCGCATATTGCCCGCATACAGGGCAAGACTATGCACGTGGGCAAAGGGGGCGGGGTGTACACCTCCGAACACGATATTCACATACGCCTTTCGGCTTTGCAGGAGGAGATGGAAAAGGCTCTTTCCAAGGGGGACTACATAGCCGCGGGCAGAATAAACGAGAAGATGAACGCCATTAAAAAGCGTTCGGCGGGGGGCAGAAGATGGTAGATTTTACCCTTGGCACCGCAGTATCTTCGCGCATACGCCTTGCCCGCAATTTAAACGGATATCCCTTTCCCGCAAGGTTGAAAAGCGACAGACAGGCGAAAGAAATAATACGCGCCGTTTCTGCGGCGCTCAATAAAGTAGACGAATTCAAGCTCTACTATATGGACGGCATATCGGAGGACGAGGCGCTCAACTTCGTCGAAAACAGACTCATAAGCCCCGCGCTGTTAAATACTCCGTCGCGTTCGGCGGCGCTCATTAACGAAAAGGGCGATATTTCGGTTATGGTCAACGAAGAGGACCACCTGCGCGAACAGTGCATATCACAGGGTATGTCGCTCCGTTCGGCGTATAAGTCGCTATCCGCAAAGGATTCCCTCATTGCCCGTTCAATACCCTTTGCGTACGACGAACAGCTCGGCTATCTTACCGCCTGCCCAACCAATTTGGGCACGGGTTTAAGGGCTTCGGTTATGCTATTTCTGCCCGCGCTTGCGCTCGGGGGAATGATGCCCGACGTGATAAGAAGCGTAAACAGGCTGGGGCTTACCGTGCGCGGCGCGTACGGCGAGGGCACTCAGGCGAAGGGCTATACATTTCAGGTGAGCAACGAGGTAACTCTCGGCGTCAGCGAAGAGGCTATCATTTCCGAAGTGGAGAGCGTGGTCGCCAAAATTGTGGAGATGGAGGCAAGCGAAAGGCGCAGGCTTAAAGACGGCGAAACGGCGTTGCTTATAAAAGATAAGTGTCTGCGCGCGTACGGCGTGCTTACCAACTGCGCGCTTATGACGCATACCGAACTTGACGAACTGTGCGCCGACTTGAAATTTGCCGCCTGCCTCGGCTATCTTAAAATCAACGATTTGTCGGCTATCGACGAGCTGACTTTCAAGATGAAACCCTCAAATTTAAACGTGCTTTCGGGCAGAACGCTTAAAGAGAGGGAGAGGGAAGAGTATTGCGCGCAGTACGTTTCCAACAGAATAAAAAGTTTGGTGTCGAAAGGTTGATTGGCGCGGCAATATGCCGCAAATAACGCGTTTTAAAGGTATTTTCCGCCCCGTTGTGGGCAAGGAGTTTTTTATATGGATATACAGAGATTTTCCCGCAATCTGCAAAAAGTTTTGGCTGTTTCCCGCGAGGTTACTTCCTCGCTCGAAATAAGCTATATAGGCAGCGAGCACATAGTTTACGCAATGCTCGTAACCGAGTGTACGGCGGGCAAACTGCTCGCCTCCCTCGGAGTTACGGAGGAAGTGTACCGCCGCTTCTTGGTAAAGGCTGTGGACAGGGATTGTAACATAAACGGTTTTACCCCGCGCACAAAAAATATGTTGGAGCGCGCAAAGGACTTAGCCCTTGCGTATAACGAGGACGGACTTGCGGGTACCGAACATCTTCTGTACGCCGTTTACCAGTCGGCGGACTGTCTTGCAATGTACATCTTAAAGGCGCTCGGCGTAAATTTGTCTACGCTTTCGGCAAGGCTCGAACAGGCTATTACGGGCGAAGGCGACGCAAGCGCGGACGAGGGCTATACTTCCGCGTTTTCGCCCTTCGACAGGTTTGCCGCGCACGCTTCCAAGGGCGCGGATGAGCGCAAGAGCGACGCGCGTCTTGACGAAAACATTTTACAGTACGGCACCGATTTAACCGCCAAAGCGCGCGAGGGTAAAATTGACCCCGTCATAGGCAGAAAGAAAGAAATAGACAAAATAATTCAGGTTTTGTCCCGCCGCACAAAGAACAACCCCGTGCTTATCGGCGAGCCGGGCGTCGGCAAATCAGCGGTTGTGGAGGGGCTTGCTCAGGCGATTGTGCATAACGAAGTGCCCGACCTTTTAAAGGGTAAAACGGTGTTTTCGCTCGATTTGTCCAGCCTTGTCGCCGGCGCAAAGTACCGCGGCGACTTCGAACAGCGCTTAAAGGACGCAATCAACGGTATTAAGACCAACGGCAACGTAATTCTGTTTATAGACGAAATTCACCTGCTTGTCGGCGCGGGCGCTTCCGCGGAGGGCAAGATGGACGCGGCTAACATCTTAAAGCCGCTATTGGCGCGCGGCGAGTTGCAGACGGTTGGCGCGACAACTCTGGACGAGTACAGAAAATATATAGAAAAGGACGCCGCTCTCGAACGCCGTTTTACCCCCGTGCAGGTGGAAGAGCCCACCGTCGAGGATACTGTGGAAATTTTGAGGGGCTTGCGCGATAAGTACGAAGCTCACCACAAAGTAGCAATTTCCGATGAGGCAATCATCGCCGCTGCAACCCTCTCCGACAGATACATTACCGACCGTTTTCTGCCCGACAAGGCAATCGATTTGATTGACGAGGCGGCTTCGCGCACAAGGCTCAACAGCTATAACGCCCCGCAGGAACTGACGGACTTGGAGGAAAAATTGAAGCGCCTCACGTTCGAAAAGAACAAGGCGGCTAAAAACGAAAATTACGACAGGGCTAAGGAGCTTGTAACCGAAATAACCGCCGTGCAGGAAAAGATTAAAGCCATTCACGAGGAGTGGAAGGGCGGACAGTCCGCGCCCGCAATCGGCGCAGACGATATCGCCCACGTGGTAAGCGGCTGGACGGGCGTGCCCGTTGTAAAGCTTACCGAGCAGGAGAGCGAGAAGCTGTTGCGTCTCGAAGAGAATTTACACAAGCGCATAGTCGGTCAGGATGAAGCCGTTTCCGCCGTTGCAAGGGCTATACGCAGGGCGCGCGCGGGGCTTAACGAAAGCGGCAAGCCCATCGGCTCGTTTATCTTCGTAGGTCCTACGGGCGTAGGTAAAACCGACCTTGCCAAGGCGCTTGCGGAAAATATGTTCGGCGACGAAAAATTGCTCGTCCGTCTGGATATGTCGGAGTTTATGGAAAAGCACTCCGTTTCCAAGCTCATTGGCGCGCCTCCCGGATACGTCGGCTACGACGACAACGCGGGCGGTCAGCTCACCGAAAGGGTGAGAAGAAAGCCCTATTCCGTGGTGCTCTTCGACGAGGTGGAAAAGGCGCACCCCGACGTGTTCAACATTTTATTGCAGATTTTAGACGACGGCAGACTTTCGGACAGTAAGGGCAGGGTAGTCAACTTTAAAAATACGATTATTATTTTAACTTCCAACGTCGGCGCAAGCCAGATTAAAAAGATGTCGGGTCTGGGTTTTGCCACGGGCAACAACGACGGCTACGACGATATGAAGGACGCCATAAACGACGCGCTCAAAGAGCAGTTCCGCCCCGAATTTTTAAACAGGTTGGACGACGTTATTGTCTTCCGCAAACTGACCAAGGAAGAGGCGGGCTCGATTTGTTATAAAATAATAGACGGGTTGCGCGCACGCCTCAGGCAAAAGGGCATTTCTTTAAACGTTTCCGATGAAGCTATGGATAAACTAATCGAAGAGGGCTATTCCGAAGTGTACGGCGCGCGCCCTATGAAGCGAACGGTACAAAGAAGAATAGAGGACAGACTATCCGACGAAATTCTCGCGGGGCACGTTTTGCCCGGAGAGCTTGTTACGGTGGAGTTAAAGGAAGGGGAATTTTGTTTCCGTTCCGAACGCCGAACGGTTTAATTTAAGCAAAATAAAGCCCGCCCGCGCTAAGAAAGCGCGGGC
>OFFU01000619.1_pt1 | contig 34447 bp, 26 predicted proteins | sample 1521451 | NCBI WGS metagenome assembly OFFU01 (sample SAMEA3504106, study PRJEB24116) | mouse gut metagenome | biome: mouse gut; feature: mouse-associated habitat; material: faeces | place: Denmark | collected 2011 | reverse complement strand
TTAGCCATAGCCATTGCTTTGGGTGGTCCTGGCGCGGTGTTTTGGATGTGGGTCATTGCCTTGGTGGGAGCATCAAGTGCATTTGTTGAATCGACTCTTGCCCAGCTCTTTAAGGTCAAGGGGGATAAATCGTTTATGGGAGGACCTGCTTATTATATACAGAAAGGTCTCCATTGCCGTTGGTGGGCAGTGACATTTGCCATTCTCATTACGCTGACATTCGGGTTTGCATTCAATTCCGTTCAGTCCAATACCATTTCATCGGCATTTCATTCCTGTTTCGGATTCTCTGTGGAATGGATGGCTGTGATTCTCACTGCCATGACTCTTGTAATCATATGGGGAGGGGTCCAAAGAGTGTCACGTTTCAGTGAAATTGTAGTCCCTGTTATGGCTGTGGCTTATCTGGTTTTGGCTGGAGTGATAATATGCATGAATATCCAGCGTATACCTGAGATATTTGCCATGATATTCAGTAATGCTTTTGGTTTTGATTCTGCTTTAGGTGGCACTGTAGGTTCTGCAATGGTGATGGGAGTCAAGCGTGGATTGTTCAGTAATGAGGCAGGCGAGGGGTCTACTCCCAATGCCGCTGCCACTGCATCTGTGACACATCCTGTCAAACAGGGATTGATCCAGACTCTCGGTGTGTACACTGACACGTTGCTTGTATGTACTGCAACGGCTTTTATAATACTATGCAGCGGTGTGTCTGTTGATGGTCACGATGGCATTGTCCTTACACAGCGGGCTATTGATGCCGAGCTTGGTGGCGGACATCAGTATGGCTCAATATTTGTGTGCGTGGCTATATTTTTCTTTGCCTTCACAAGCATAATAGCCAACTATTACTATGGTGAAACCAATATCCGGTTTATACTTAACAATGAAAGGGTTATCAGTGTGTACCGTCTGGCAGTCGGTGCTATTGTATATTTCGGATCAATAACATCGCTTGATATAGTATGGGGCTTTGCCGATATAACTATGGCTCTCATGACGCTTTGTAATCTTGCTGCCATAGTTGCGCTTGGAAAGTATGCCTTGATGTTGCTTGCCGATTACCGTTCGCAGCTTATGAAGGGGATTGATCCTGTGTACAGTTCGGACACCATGCCGTCAATAGCGGATGAAACGGAGTGCTGGAGATGATAAAATTTATTTTATTCCTGCAATAAGGTTAATTGCAGTCACGTTATAGAATCATAATTTATCATCTTTTGCCTATGGATAAAACTTCTAACCAATCACATCCTTTACATAATATTGAGTCGGCGGAGCCTTCACCATCGGAATTCATCCTTGAAAGTATACGCCAGTTTGCCCGCGTGTACACATCGTTCCCACAGACGTCTCAGTTTGGTGGATTTGTGCTTAACTGATTCATTTGTAGGTAATGTCGTATATAATTACGCTTGCTGTGGCACTTATAGCTGTTGCAGCAATATGCCTGGTAGTGTCAATCAGGCGGTCACTTGACTCAGCGAATGCTGAGAACGTAGCTTTGAAGGTTGAATCAGAAAAATCCAAGCTTGATGTGGAGAGGGCTGTGAACTCCTCGGCAGTAGAGCTTGCCACAGTGCGTCAGGAACTTGAATCGGCCTATAAACGGCTTGACGTGTCCGAGTCGACAGCAGGTCAAAGGATATCTGAGCTAACCTCGGAACTTCGAGTGCTACAGGAATCGCTTGCTAAAGCACGTGAAGAGAATGCCAGGCTTAACACTTCTTTGTCGCATATCGAGGCTGAACGAGAGAGTCATGAGAAGCAGCTTGAACTGAGGTTCAGAAATCTTGCAAATGATATACTCAGGCAGAATTCCTCGGACTTCAAGGCACAGAATGAACAGAGGCTTGAGGAGATATTGTCCCCATTGCGGAACAATCTTGATGAGTTCCGCAAGACGGTGACAGAGACATATAATAATGAGGCGCGAGAACGATTTTCGCTCACAGAGCGCATACGTGAGCTTGTAGATCTCAACAACACCATTTCGCGTGAGGCTCGTGAACTCACATTGGCTCTGCGCGGCAATAATCAGGTGCAAGGTGATTGGGGAGAGATGGTGCTTGAGTCGATACTGGAGCGCAGCGGACTTCAGGAGGGTGAGGAATACTTCCTTCAGATGACGAGTGAGCCTAACGGATGTGCGATAAGGAATGAGGAGGGTGTTAAACTACGTCCTGACGTTGTGGTTAAATACCCTGATGGTCGCTGTGTGATAATTGACTCAAAAGTGTCTCTGACAGCATTTGTCGAATATATAAATGCCGAGGATGACAGAGTCAAGGGAGATGCATCTGTGCGTCATGTCAAGTCTGTGCGAAGCCATGTCGATGAGCTTGCACGCAAGAGCTATCAGAATTATATCGGAGAGGCAAAGCTCGATTTTGTGATGATGTTTATCCCTAATGAGCCTGCTTATATTGCAGCAATGCGTCTTGATTCCAATTTATGGCAGGAGGCGTACGACCGAAAGGTCCTTATTGTGTCCCCGACACATCTTGTGTCGGGACTGCGGCTTATAGAGCAGTTGTGGAGCCGTGACAAGGTCACAAAAAATGCCATAAAGATAGCTGAAGATGCCGGAAAGATGTACGACAAGTTTGCAGACTTTACTAAGGATATGGATAGGATCGCTTCGGGAATTGCTTCGGCATCCAAGGCTCATGCTGAAGCTATGAACAAACTTTCGACAGGCACCGGGAATCTTGTTAAGCGAGCCCAGGATCTTAAGGCTCTTGGTATAAAATCATCCAAGCAGCTTGCTGCGTCCGTGCAGAAAGAAGATTAATCCGTATTTTTAGGCACACAAAAAGGGACAACCGATATATTGAAAAATCCGGTTGTCCCAATTTTTGTTTATACGAGTTATCTTATTGTGAAACCTGCGTTATATACGGCCTCTTTTACGGCTTCAGGTGACACTTCCCCTTCCACTATGGCTGTGCCGGTGGATAGATCGGTAGTCACATTTTCAGCTCCGCTGAGAGCTGAGATTGCTTTGGTTACAGTTGCCTGGCAGTGAGGGCAGGACATTCCCTCAATGATGTATTCTCTTCTCATTGTGTTTTTGTTGGGGTTATGTGTATGTGTATTGTTATGGCTGTGGGATTTTATTGCCGTGTATATAAGAAGCAATCCAAGAAGTATTGAACATACTGTTGGAAATAGTGGTGTTCCGCTGTGTCCGTCATGGCATGACATCAGGTGTGATGTCTGTGGGATAAACCAGCCGGAGGGAAGGAGATAGTCTATCATAAGGCCGAATCCAATTGCTGTAGCTACAACTGAGCCGACATATATGAGCGTGGCTCTGCGTCCCATTGTGCGAGACAGTACCATTACGGATGCAAAGTTGGCAGCCGGTCCCGCCATAAGCAAAACGAATGCGACACCTGGGCTCAGGCCTTTGAGCATTAGTGACATTGCGATAGGGATTGATCCGGTGGCGCATACGTACATGGGTACTGCCACAAGTATCATGACGCCCATTGCCAGGAGGGGATATCGGTTAAGGCTTAAGAACAGTTGGTCAGGGACAAGTACGGTGATCAGGGCGGCTATGACCAGACCTATCACCAGCCATTTGCCCACGCTTGCCACCATATCAACAAGTCCGTAACGTACAGCTTCGACAATTTTTCGTGGCAGGCTCAATCCTGCGTACTCATCTTTACGAGTTGATGCACAGCATGAGGCAGGCATTGTATCGGGAATGGAGTCTTCATCTTGGGCAAGTTTGTTCACGGCCCCACCTCCGATCACTGATCCTATGAGGGCGGCTATCGGTCGCAGGATTGCAAACGGCAGACCAAGCAGAGAGTATGTCGCCGCTATGGAGTCAACGCCGGTCTGAGGTGTGGCTATAAGGAATGAAGTGGTGGCACCTTTTGAGGCCCCCTGTCTGCGCAACGCTACAGCAGTCGGGAGCACTCCACAGGAGCATAGCGGCAGTGGTATACCGAAAAGTGCAGCCTTTACTACCGGCATAATCCCGCTTCCTGCAAGATGACGCGACATGGCAGCCGGTTTTATGAACACATGCAGGAATCCTGCGATGAGGAATCCGAGCAATATGTATGGTGACATCTCGTTTATGATGCCCCAGAGCGATTGGAAGAAATATTGTAATTGCATATCTTAACTTTGCTGTGTTTGAGATTCTACACAGCAAAGTTACTGAACATATTCCATTATCGCGTTACACCATTTCGGGTTTTGTTTATATTCTTGAGGAGATATATAGCCACCGATGTAAGCAATATGGAGCTCATAACTATTATTATTGAGTCTGATCCCCATGAGTTTATATCGGTATCGTTTACTTCAGGGGATATATTGGACTGCCACATTGAATAGACCACAATGCTGTTGTTGATGGCATGCATTAATGCCGGGAGCAATATCGAGCCTGACCAATAAAGAAGATAGCCGAAAAACGCTCCAAGCAACAAGCGTGGAAAAAATCCGAAGAATTGGATATGGAATGCGCTGAACAGGAATGCAGTGAGCCATATTGCGGCATGGTAGTTTATGGACCCTGACGACAGGAGCCTTTGCATAGCTCCACGGAAGAAAATCTCTTCGCTGAATCCTGCGAGCACTCCTACTATGAGAATGTTGATTATGAGATCTGCGACCGATGCCCCTCCGAGAAGAATTTCGACCTGAGCCCTTGCTGTCTCCTCACTCTTGCGCATCCATTCCTCTAAGGCCTCAAGCGACTGTGGAAGCGTGATGTTCTCGTTCCATTCCACAATCATGTTCATTGCCGGTATCGAACACATCAGGGCAACAAATGCAAGAATGGTAATTGAGGCTGATGGTTTGCGGTCAATGCACAGCAGGCGTGCCGGCAGTGGTGACACTATTACTGCTGTTATGATTGCAGGAAGAATGAAGAGAGCTACATCCTGGACTACTGTAGCAATCCGGACTAATTCTGTGGTGTGTCCTCCGCGGATTATCGAGGACATGGTCACAACAGTTATTATGAGTGACACAAATGTTATCAGGAGGAAATAAAATATCCTCATAAGATAACTGTAGCGCAGTGATGGGAGAGGATTCAAGGATGGTTCGTTTGATATCATTTGTCAAGGTAGAATTGGCTGGTGAGCGAGGAGTATTGGCTGGTATATGATCCGTCGAGATTCCGGATGCATATATGTTCTGTATGGCAAGGAGAATGGACATCGCATTCGCGAGTCACCTCATATAGACGGCGGATGGGATTCTTGTCCTGACGAGGTGACACGTCTGCGATTCTTGTAGCAGCAAGTCGTGATAGAGACAGATGATATTGCACATCATCGTCCCGGTCCATAGGGGATATGAAAGAGAGTGTGTCGCCAGGTCGGGTCATGATTTCTGCTGCCCATTGTATCAATGTTTCCACTCCAAATCCGGTGCCGTGGCGGGCAAGTGAGCGGGCGGCATCGGGGGAATGAAGAGCCTCTGTGAAGAACGGCGGATTGGACACTATGCATATGGGATGTTCGATCTCCGGTATATGATTGCCGGGGGACCAGTTGAGCAGGTCGGTATTGATGATATCTATTCTTCCGGACCATGGGGATAGGGAGACATTGTGCATTGCATCAAGTGTCGCCGGTTCATCGATGTCGATGCCTGTCACATGTGTCTTAGGGTATCTTTGTGCCATCATCAGTGCTATCAGTCCTGACCCCGTTCCTGCGTCTATGATACATCCGGCACCATCGGCATGAGCCCATGAGCCAAGAAGTACTCCGTCGGTGCCGATTTTCATTCCGCACCTTGAATCATCAACCGTAAATTGCTTGAATCTGAATATGCTCATAGTGTTACGGACACCGTAGCATGGCGGTTCCTATTTAAAAACGTCATGACCGGTGAAATATTATGTGATATGTTGTATTAAAGAAAAACCGCGACGCTTTTCACAAAGTATCACGGCCCATTACCTAAATATTATATTCTATTGCTATTTATCGAATGCATTTGCAAAATTAAAAAATCCTATGCTTTTTGGCATAGGATTAATATAATTTAACCTAAATTATAAATAGTGGATACATGTCTGTTACATGTATTCCTCTACTTTTTTCAGCAGATCTTTGCTTTCAATCTCTCCGCTGTGACGCCATCTCTCTACGCCGTTACTGTAGATTATGAATGTCGGAACCGATTGTATATCAGCTTCAGTGGATTCCGCCTCATTCTTGTCAATGTCATACTGATAGAGTGGTACGCGATTCTGGAGCTGTGACTTGACTTGATCAACGATAGGAGTCATGCGTTGGCAGTGGGGACACCATGAGGCGTAGAATTCTACAAGTACTACAGGGGATGATTTGATGATTTCATTATAATTCATAGTGATTGTGATTAAGTTAGAATACATCTCAATAACATGATTTGTTGCTATAAGGTTTAAAAGGGTGTTGCTTTCCTCGGTTATATGTAATAACTTTGCACCATATTTGAGATTACACTCATTCAATTTATTATTTATTGATCTTGCTTATTAAACAGATAGATTTATGAGGACTGCTTTGATTACCGGTGTCACCGGTCAGGACGGATCATTCCTTGCCGAATTGCTTTTGGATAAGGGCTATGATGTTCATGGTACCATACGCCGTTCGTCAGTTGATTATCGTGAGCGCATAGCTCATCTTGAGGGACATAAGAATTTTCACCTTCACTATGCTGACCTTGGTGATTCGATGTCGCTCCTTCAGGTAATAGGCAAGGTGCGACCCGACGAGATCTATAATCTTGCTGCCCAAAGCCATGTGCAGGTGTCGTTTGATGCCCCGGAGTTTACAGCTGATGTAGACGCTACAGGTGTGCTGCGTATTCTTGAGGCTGTACGTCAGTGCGGGCTCACACATTCCTGTCGTATTTATCAGGCTTCGACTTCCGAGCTTTATGGAAAGGTTGAGGAGGTGCCTCAGAACGAGAATACTCCGTTCCATCCGTATTCCCCTTATGCTGTTGCTAAGTTGTACGGATTCTGGATCGTGAAGGAGTATCGTGAGGCTTATGGCATGTATTGTTGTTCAGGCATACTTTTCAATCATGAGAGCGAACGTCGAGGAGAGACTTTCGTTACAAGAAAGATAACTCTTGCCGCAGCCCGCATAGCACAGGGAAAGCAGGAGAAACTGTATCTCGGTAATCTTTCGTCGCTCCGTGACTGGGGCTATGCCAAGGACTATGTGGAATGTATGTGGCTGATACTTCAGCAGCAAAAGCCTGAGGATTATGTGATAGCCACAGGAGAGCAGCATTCCGTGCGTGAGTTTTGTCTTTTGGCATTCCGCCGTGCAGGCATAGAATTGCGTTTCGAAGGAGAGGGAGCCGATGAGGTAGGTATTGATGTAGCTACCGGCAAGGTGGTCATAGAGGTGTCCTCAGACTTTTATCGTCCGACCGATGTTGTGAATCTTTGGGGAGATCCAACGAAGGCTAAAGGGAAACTTGGTTGGGACCCTTCAAAGAAAACGTCATTCGAGGAGCTTGTCAATATAATGGTGGATGCCGATATGGCAAAGGTTGCCATCGAAAGGGCTGGCGAACAGGTTCGGACCAATCTTGTAGAATATCTTGAAAAAGGTATAGTGAAATAGCATTGATATCAAGGGGGCGTTTTGACATTGTATGTCATGACGCCCCCTTAATCATATATACAAATGTTGAAGGTTATCACTTTTATCGGACTTGGCAGCTTCCTGGGTGGCGTAGCAAGGTATGGGTTGTCAAGAGCGGCGGTGGATTTAGCCGGAATTTCATCGTTTTGGGGCACGATGGCTGCTAATATCATGGGGTGTTTTTTGATAGGGCTGTTCTATGGAATTTTTGAGCGTTATAATATTATGAGTGAACATTGGCGTTTGTTCCTCACTGTTGGTTTCTGTGGAGGATTCACCACATTCTCAACCTTCATTCATGAGAACTATGCTTCGATTACTGAAGGACGTTTCCTTCAAATGGCTCTGTATGCATCGGTGAGTTTTCTTGTCGGCATGCTTATGGTGCACGTCGGTCATATGCTTGCACGTTGAACCAGGTGGGATTGGGTGATTGGAAATATGTTGAAAAACATACTATTTTCACGAACGGCTTTCTTGGAATTCTCACATTTAAATCGTTACTTTGCGATGGTTAAGCAATACCTTGAATAAATCATTTTATCCGTTCTGAAGAATTATGGACCTTGTCCTGCCATATGATGATACGGTCAAGCCGCTTCCTTTCTATCTTGCTGAGGAGGAGTGGCTTGCAAGGAGATTTCCGCATCGTGATTTCTTCTTTATATGGCAGGTAGAGCCTACAGTGATTATAGGTCGCAACCAGCTTCTCGACAGTGAGGTTAATGTAAGGTATTGCAGAGAGAACGGTATCAGGCTGGTCAGGAGGAAAAGTGGGGGAGGAGCAGTCCTGGCTGACATGAACAACATAATGTTCTCTTACATCACTTCCTCCTCGGATGTCGCAACCACATTTTCTGGATACACCTCTATGGTGGCTCGTTCGCTCAGGCTTCTTGGTCTGGATGCATCGGATAATTCACGGAATGATGTGCTCATAGGCGACCGTAAGGTGTCAGGCAACTCTTATTATCATATGCCGGGAAGGAGCATAGTCCATGGCACTATGCTGTACGATTTCGATGAGGAGATGATGAGCAACGCTCTCACACCACCGTCACTGAAGCTTCGTTCGCATGGCGTGACATCGGTCAGGTCACGTGTAACTACTATTCGCGAGCAGTTACCGGATCTGTCATTAGCCGAATTCAAGAAACATATTCTTGCTACCATACCGGATGGGACTGATACACTGACACTCTCAACTGAAGATGTGAAGGAGATTGAGGCGATAGAACGTGAATACTACCGCCCGGAATGGCTTGCCGGAAAGAATCCTAAAGGTTCATTATGTGCCACTTCTCGTATAGATGGAGTTGGCACTGTTACAGTGCATCTTATGGTTTCACACGGTGTTGTAAGAGATGTGACCATCTCCGGTGACTATCTTGAGACGGCTGATGCATCTTCGGTTGTTTCATCGCGCCTTGTAGGCACCCCATATGAGCGTGATTCAATCGAATCGGTTCTCAATGCCGCTGACTTGCCGGGACTTATTCCCGGATTATCAACCAAAGATTTAATGAATATCATAATATAATATCATGGAAGAAATCAAGAAAACCTGTCTGCACGGTCGTCATGTTGCCATGGGTGCGCAGATGACCCCTTTCGGAGGCTTTGACATGCCCATTCAGTATGAAGGTATTGTAGAGGAGCATAATGCTGTCCGCAATGCCTGCGGAGTGTTTGACGTGTCTCATATGGGTGAGGTGCTAATCACCGGTCCGGACGCAGAGAAATATGTAGGTCACATATTCACTAATGATGTCCGTGAGCTTCCTGCCGGAAAGATTCTGTATGGTATGATGCTTAATGAGCAGGGTGGGACTGTCGATGATCTTCTCGTTTACAAGCGCGCCGACAATGATTTCTTCCTGGTGATAAATGCCGCCAATATCGATAAGGATGTTGCCTGGATAAAGGGTAATGCCGAGGGGTATGATGTGGAGATAACAAATCTCAGCGATGAACTATCCGAGCTTGCCATACAGGGTCCTGACGCTGAGGCTGTAATGGAGCAGGTGCTTGGGATCGCTTGCAGTGAGTTGGAGTTTTATACCTTCAAGGAGTCTTTGCTTGACGGCAGACATATTCTCGTGAGTCGCACCGGATACACCGGAGAGGATGGATTTGAGGTCTATGCTGATCATGATGCGATATGCAGCCTTTGGGATGCCCTCATGGACTCGGACAGAGTCAAGCCTTGTGGACTCGGTTGCCGCGACACTCTTCGTTTCGAGGTGGGGCTTCCTCTTTACGGCGATGAGCTGGCTGATGATATTTCACCCATCGAGGCGGGTCTGTCAATGTTTGTCAAGTTGGAGAAACCTGAATTTATAGGCAAGGAGGTCGTTGAGCGTCAGAAAGCGGAGGGGACAACCCGTAAGCTTGTGGGGCTTGAACTTGCTGACCGCGCTATACCTCGTCACGGCTATGAGGTGCTCAATGCTGACGATGAGGTTGTTGGGTATGTCACTACTGGATATCGTGGAATATCGGTTGACAAGAGCATAGCCGTTGCGCTTGTGGATGTGCCTTACAATGCGAAGGATTCGGAACTGAAAGTGCGCATACGCCGCAAGACTTTCCCGGCACGTGTCACCGCAAAGAAATTCTATAAAAAGTCGTATAAAAAATAGAGCTGTTTAGCCTCCTGGGTCAGAATAGCGAAACATTATAAAAATAAAACAAACATTAAATCACAATAAAATCTACACAATTATGAGCAAGATATATTATGCCCCCTCTCACGAGTATGTAATGGTTGACGGTAACATCGGTCATGTAGGTATCAGCGACTATGCGCAGAAGGCACTCGGCAACATCGTATATGTCGATATGCCTGAACAGGGTGATGATGTCACCGCCGGTGAAGAGTTTGGTGCTGTCGAGAGTGTCAAGGCTGCCGAGGATCTTCTCTCTCCGGTAAGCGGTGCTGTGCTCAACATCAACGAGGCTCTGATCGACAACCCGCGTCTGCTCAATGAGGACCCGATGGGCAATTGGATTATGGAGGTCGAAATGACAGATCTTTCCGAACTTGAAGGGCTTATGGATGAGGCTGCTTATGCTGCTTACTGCGAATCCGAGACCCATTAAAATTCCTGTCTGTCAAGTTTGAACCTTACCATGATTCACAGATATTTTCCGCATACTCCCGAGGATATTGCCAAGATGCTCGGGAGATGCGGCATAGAGAATCTTGATGATCTCTATGCCGATGTTCCGGAATCGCTCATGCTGAGGAGGGACTATGATGTCCCGTCGCAGATGAGCGAGGATGAGGTGCGCCGTTATTTCAAGGAGCTTGCCGAGAGCAATCTCCAGTCCACATGTTTTGCCGGATATGGTTTCTATGATCATTATGCTCCTGCGGTGATTAATCATATCATATCGCGATCGGAGTTTCTCACAGCCTACACCCCTTATCAGCCGGAGATATCCCAGGGTACGCTCCAGTACATTTTTGAGTATCAGACCATGATGACGGAGCTTACAGGGCTTGATGTGTCAAACGCCTCGATGTATGATGGCACTACGGCTGTGGCTGAGGCTGTGATGATGGCTGTAGCCAATGCACGCAAGCGTAACAGGGTGCTTGTGAGCTCTACTTTGAATTATCTTTATGTTGATGTCATCAACACGTATGCCCGCTACCATGGTATTGTGGTCGATATGATACCCGAGAAAGATGGTGTTACGGACCTTGATGCCATGGAACAGATGTTGGCATCGGGGGATGTTGCAGGAGTCGTATTGCCGTCTCCAAACTGCTATGGTATACTTGAGGACTATACCGGAGTTGCCGATAAAGTACATGCTGCAAAGTCGCTGCTTATTATCACAGCTCCGGCGTCGGCACTCGGTGTGATCAAGAGCCCTGGGGAATGGGGTGCGGATATAGCAGCCGGAGAAGCACAGTCGCTCGGTATGCCGCTTAACTTCGGCGGGCCTAATCTAGGATACATGTGCTGTGTCAAGTCTCTTATCCGTAAACTTCCAGGACGCATCGTAGGTGCTACTACCGATGCAGACGGCAAGCGCACATTTGTGCTCACCCTTCAGGCGCGCGAGCAGCATATACGCCGTGAAAAGGCAACATCCAACATCTGCTCCAATCAGGGACTCATGGCTCTGTATGCTGCGGTCTATCTCTCTCTAATGGGACCCGAAGGGTTGCGTGAGGTCAATGAGATATCTTGTGCGCGTACTCATTATATGGTGCGTAAGCTTGAGGAGACCGGGTTGTTTGAGCCTATGTTCCCTGAGCGTCCGTATCTCTGTGAAGTTGCTATGCGATACAATGGGACTGTCGATCTTGATATACTTTTGCAGACATTGTGCGTTGATTACGGAGTGCTTGCCGGAGTGCAGACCGATGATGATTGTGTAGTGCTTTGTGCTACCGAGAAACGTACTGTAGAAGAGATCGATGCTCTTGCCGAGGCGTTCGTTTCCGCACACAATGACTTGAAAGACATCAACTCACAAAACTGATACCGTTATGAACAGAGAATTATACGGAGAAGTGATATTTGACCTTTCCAAGCCTGGACGTAGAGGCTATTATATGTCGCCGGCAGGTTGTGAGGATGCGATCTCCTCAATCCCATCAGGACTTATGCGTCAGCGTCCACTACGTCTCCCTGAGGTTGATGAGCCTGCTGTTGTGCGTCATTATACAAATATGTCGACCAACAATTTCGGAGTTGATACCGGATTCTATCCTCTCGGGTCATGTACGATGAAATACAATCCTAAAATCAATGAGGAGATGGCTTCATTGGCTGAGTTTGCAGGATTGCATCCTTTCCAACCCATTTTCTCGGTACAGGGAGCCCTTAAGGCTTATCATGAATTGCAGGGACTTCTGTCAGAGATTGGAGGAATGTCGGAATTCACACTTAATCCTTATGCTGGTGCGCATGGGGAGCTTACAGGTCTGATGGTGATCAGAGCTTACCATGACAGCCGTAATGACAAGGCTCGTGTCAAGGTGATTGTCCCTGATTCAGCGCATGGCACTAATCCGGCATCTGCTGCTGTGGCAGGGCTTCAGGTTGTACAGGTGAAGTCACTCCCTGACGGCACTGTGGATGTTGAGGCTCTGCGTCCGTTGCTTGACGAGACTGTTGCAGCTGTCATGATGACCAATCCTAACACGGTGGGTATCTTTGAGCACAATATACCTGTGATAGCAGAAATGGTACATGCCTGTGGTGCTCTTTTATATTATGACGGTGCCAATCTTAATCCTATGCTTGGAGTAGCACGTCCTGGCGATATGGGTTTTGATGTGATGCATATCAATCTTCATAAGACATTCTCAACTCCGCATGGCGGTGGCGGACCCGGTTCCGGTCCTGTAGGTGTTAGAGCCGGGCTTGAGGAGTTTTTGCCTAACCCGCGCATAAAGGTTGTAGAACATGAGGGGCAGAAGCTCTATTACCTCACTGATGAGGAGTCATCACTCGGAAGAATATCATCCTGGCTGGGTAACTTTGCAGTCGAGCTTCGTGCTCTTGCCTATATTCTTTCGCTTGGAAAAGAGGGTTTGAAGATGGCAGGACCTCTTGCCACATTGAATGCCAACTATATCAAGGAGTCGTTGAGAGACCTGTATCTGCTACCTATTGATCGCGTGTGCAAGCATGAGTTTGTATTTGACGGTCTGGTTGACAAGTCTACCGGAATAACGACTCTCAATATAGCCAAGCGTCTCCTTGATCATGGTTTCCATGCTCCCACCATCTATTTCCCGCTTCTGTTCCATGAATCGTTGATGATAGAGCCTACGGAGACTGAGAGCATAGAAACTCTTGACAGTTTTATAGAAGTGATGCGTGATATCGCTCGTGAGGCTCGTGAGACACCTGATGTAGTAAAGGACGCACCGCATCTGACACCTGTGCGTAAGCCTGACGATACAGCAGCTGCGCTCAATCCTGTTGTGACATATTTTCAGCTTCAACAGGCATGACACATGACCTTATTATAATTGGTGCGGGGCCCGGCGGTTATGAGACCGCTATGGCTGCCGCTTCAGCAGGAAATAAGGTTGCACTCATAGAGCGCGACCGTCTTGGAGGCACTTGTCTTAACCGAGGGTGCATCCCCACTAAGGCTCTCTGCCGGAGTGCCGAGATGGCTGTGAGCATGCGTGAGGCTGGTGATTTCGGAATAGGGCTTTCGACATCTGAAATTAATATAGATTATCGGGCTATTGCCGGACGCAAAGATGCCGTAGTGGCTCAGTTGCGTGAAGGGGTTGCCGAATTGCTCAAGGGTGTCGAAGTGATATCCGGAGAGGCTCGCTTTGTTTCGACATGCGGGGTCGAGGTGAATGGAGACATTCATACTGCACCTCGTATCATTATAGCCACAGGTTCACGTCCGGCTTTACTGCCTATTCCTGGAGCAGAACTGGCTATGACGAGTGACGATTTTCTTGCACTTGAAACCCTTCCTAATTCTGTTGCCATAATAGGTGCAGGTGTGATAGGACTGGAGTTTGCATCGATACTCAATGCTTTCGGTGTGGATGTCACGGTGATAGAGTATTGCAAGGAGATTCTTCCTCCGTTTGATGCCGAAGTGGCAAAGCGTCTGCGCATGTCACTCAAATGTAGAGGTATAAATATACTTACTGACACTCAAGTGACCGAAGTCTCTCCTGGAATGACGGTGAAATGTCTTGCCAAAGGAAAGGAGAAGACAGTCGAGGCGGAAGCTGTGCTTATGGCTGTAGGCCGTCGGCCTGTTATACCTGACGGTCTTGTGGAATTGGGTGTAAAGCTCAATCGTGGAGCTGTAGTGGTGAATGACTCTATGGAAGTGGAGTGGGAGAGTGGCAATGATCCTGAAGGCGGCACCATTTATGCTATAGGTGATGTCAACGGTCGTTGTATGCTTGCTCATGCCGCTTCGGCTCAGGGTGAAATTGTGCTTGGTCATAAACGCAATCTTGATGTGATCCCTTCCGCTGTGTTCACCATGCCTGAGTGTGCTATGGTCGGTCTGACTGAAGAGCAGTGCAAGGCTCAGGGTCTTGATTTCTGTATAAACAAATCCACATTCAGGGCCAACGGTAAGGCTGTGGCAATGGGAGAGACCGATGGAATGGTGAAAATAATATCGGAAACATCTACAGGCAGGCTCCTCGGATGTCATATATGTGGACCTCATGCCGCAGATCTGGTCACAGAAGCAGCTCTTGCAATGTCTTCCTCATTGACAGTTGAGGCAATAGCTGGTACAATACATGCCCATCCCACACTTTCCGAGACAGTCCGTAACGCATTGATGTACTGACAGAGTACACTTATTGTGTAGTCAATATCGACAATTGGTTTGTTAACCCTCCGTCGGTTATCAATAATATTTGATAGCCGACGGAGTTATTCATATGGAGGATTGTTGTTTGTGACTGTGCACAATTTCATGTTGTTGATTGTTGTAGATATATGGAAAATATTTCAACACAATCATTGCTTATCGCGTTGCTTCTTACATTAATCGCCGGAATGGGTACCGGGCTGGGTGCGTTTATGTCTCTTTTGCCACAAGCTCGTGAGGGACGATTTTTGGCTGGAGCTCTCGGATTTTCTGCCGGGGTCATGCTCTATGTGTCGTTTCTTGATCTCATGCCTCAGGCAATTGCTGAAATGACAGGTGAATTTACTCCGCATTATGCAAATATGTATTCGATTCTTGCATTCTTCGGAGGAGTGTTGCTTATCGCGTTGATAGATTTTCTTGTTCCTGAGAAGGACAATCCGCATGAATACAACCATGTCGAGATCACACCTGTATCCAAGCCGCGATCAGGGCATACAGGGATGATGCTTGCGCTTGCAATAGGAATACACAATTTTCCTGAGGGTATGGCTACATTCATATCTGCCCTTGACGGAGCCACAGTGGCAATACCTATAGTAATAGCCATAATGCTGCATAATATACCGGAAGGTATAGCTGTGGCAATCCCTGTGTATAATGCTACCGGTAGCCATCGGAAGGCTTTGGTGTGGAGTGTGCTGTCAGGATTTGCCGAACCTTTGGGTGCGGTTGTGGGGATGTTGTTTCTCATTAATGTGTGGAGTCCTGTGCTTAATGCAGTGCTTCTTGCAGCAGTAGCCGGAGTAATGGTGTATATCGCCATTGACGAGCTTCTCCCGGGTGCCGAGAGTTATGGTCACCATCATATCACCATAATCTGTGTAATACTCGGAATGATGCTTATGGCAGCATCTATTCTGATGGTATAAGTCTGTATTAACGATATAATAGTTAATGGCTGGGATGACTATGTTAATCTCGTAGTTTTTATTTGTGGGCTGCTTTTTAATAGCTTGCCCTGATGTTATGTTTTGTCTTGTTCCAAAATTAAATTGTAATTTTGCAGTCTGTTATCATGTAATAAACTTCGGTTATGTATAATTTATTGCTCATCATAGGTCGAGGGATAGGTCAGGTGATGTTTCAAAATAATGCGTTATCAGGATTGTTTATGCTGATCGGCATATTTTTGAACTCATGGCAAATGGGGCTGCTTGCATTATTAGGCAATGTGATTAGTAATATGGCAGCCTATTTTTCAGGATACAAGCAGGATGACATTAAAAACGGCTTATATGGATTTAATGGAACATTGGTCGGTATAGCAGTCGGTGCATTTTTGCAACTGTCGGTTGAAAGTTTTATCCTATTGGTCATAGCCTCTGCCGGTTCCACATGGATAGCCGGTCTTTTCAGTAGGCAACGTTTTCTACCCGGATTCACGGCTCCTTTCATTCTTGCAGTGTGGGCAATTCTTGGTATTTGCCTACTGTTCATGCCATATTTGATGCTTATGCCTGATGCAGTCATTGACGATACGTATCATTATTTTCAGGCTTTCTGTCTTGGTATAGGTCAGGTGATGTTTCAGGGACGTACGGTTTTAGCTGGATTATGTTTTCTTTTGGGCATTTTGATTAATTCCCGAAAAGATGCTTTCTATGCTGCTTTGGGAGCACTTATCCCTATTCCTCTATCCATTCTTTTAGCAGTGGATTCTGCAAGCATAAATGCAGGAATGATGGGGTATAATGGTGTGTTATGTGCCATAGCTTTAGGAGGAACCGACTGGAAAAGCTTGGTTTCGGCGGTGTGTGCAGTATTGCTGTCCACTGGATTGCAGATTATAGGGATGAATTTGGGGATTATAACCTTGACAGCTCCATTCGTTATGTCAGTATGGATTATAATAACAATACGTACACTGTTTTATCGATTGCTGTAGATCGATGATAAAATATTTTAACCGCACTCCAGAATTATCAGATATCTTTTTGGAGTGCGGTTTTTGATATATAATATGTTCTTTATTGCTTAGCGTAGTTGAGCACAGTCGGGCTTTCCACATTTACGCCATATTCTTCAGCCCGGTTGAGGATTGCACGTGCAAGTTTAGGCTTGAGCTCTTCAGGGCAATATCTGAAATATGCCTCGGCTGCTCTTACGTGTGCGGCATCAGGCATGGGGTATTCCCTACGTTCCGGAAGTCCGTAGACGCTGTCGGGCAGCTCTTTGCGCTCCTCATAAGTTATACGGTCGTTCATAGCTTGCTAAAGGTTTAATCTGAAGCCGACCTGGAGGAGACCTTGTGCTCCATAGCCAACTTCGCCAAACATTGTGGCTACTCTTGACAATCCCACCTCAGCTCCGATTGGTGATGCCTGAAATGCGAAGTATGTCTTGTTTTTATGCCAGTCGCCTGCTGCCATATGGGTGACATCCACACCTACACCGGCATGTGCATAAAGTCTTACAATAGAGTTGCGCCAATAGTCATACTTTCCATTGAGCATGAACACATGGTAATAAGCGTTGGCGTCGTCGATATGTTTGTAGGAGGTGGAGGAGAATGTGTAACTGAGTCCGAGGCTGAATGATGGGAGGATCTTGAAATTTACACCTGCGGTGAGCGCACCCCAGGCATTGTTGACAGCTCCGTAATCATGCATGTCGGAGGCATCCATCTGTGTGTAGCCGCCATATCCGATCTGTAACTGGGCACGCTGTGCGCTTGCTCCAAAGGCAAGACCGATGACTGCGCACATGACAAGTAGGAATTTTTTCATAACCAAATAGTTTTTTAGTGCAATATGAGAATTTCATCTAATAAACACTAAAAGTTATGAAATGGTTCATCTCAGCAGGTCCTTAAGAAGCGCATTGTCCTACCAGCGTACGCCATTGCTCATGGAGGAGCGTTTGTCGTATTTGAGGTCGGCAAGGAGTGATGATTTCACTGAAATGTGGAAATTGTAACTCTTGTAGGGACCTACGGGCACGAAGCTGGCACGCATGGTGAAGCAGTGCATATCTCGCGATATGTTACAGTTCATATACGCTATCTTGTGGCGGTCAAAGTTGTAGCTTGCCGAGAAGCCGAAGTTCCAATTGGAGGTAGGGCGTATGTTGCCGGATACAGAGAGGTTTTGGGTTATTTTCCCTTTATATTCGAGCTTTTTGTAATCGAAGTCTCCGTAGCCGTAGTTCACAGAATAGTTGAATGTAAGATTCCATGGCACATTCCATGCCATATATCCGTTTTCGCCTATCTGTATGCCGTTCTTCTTATTGTTTGTCCGTCGCGGACCTCCTTGTTGTGGCGACATGTCGTCGTCAATAGGAGTGTCAGGGGTATTATTGTCGGTATTTTTCTTTTCTTTATCCTTGTCGTCTCCGCCTCCAAACCATTTTTTGAAGGTGTCGTTGTTGAATGTATAGCTGAAAGATGTGCCTGTGCTCATGAGCTTGCCCCATCCTTTCCCTTCCGAAAGGCGCAGTTTGTTGACACGCACCGGATTGCCTGATGAGTTTAGTGCGTAGGTGTACACATCCCATGTGGCAGAAAGGTTAAGGTTGAAATTCTTCATAAGCCTCAGCATCACGGAGGTGTTGAGGTTGGACCATCTCATAGAGTCGGCTGCAAAATTGTAGCTTTGAGAGAGTGTCAGGTTTTCGATTAGAGATATCTTCCTTTCGCCTATGGAGTCATTGTCGTCACGAACCTTCATCTCCAGGTTGTTGGCAAGTGAAAATGATATCGAGCCTGTCTTTCCGCGCCCGGGAACACCGAAAAGGCTGTTTGGGAACATGGAATATTCTTTCTTTTGCAGTCTGCCTTGTGAGTCGTTGTACTCGTAGGAGCCGTAATATCCGAAGAATGGCGAAGCAAAGTCAGGAGAGCCTGTGAACGATATGGTAGGTGTGATGACGTGGCGTATCATCTTCACTTTGTTGCCAAGGAACGGAAGCGGTTGGAAGAAGCCGTAAACTTTGGTGTCGAACGACACTGAGCCCGAGAAGTCCCATACATTATAGAAACTATAGGTAGTGTCGAGCTTTTCATTACCTGCAATCGGGTCCCACTCACGTCGCACTTTGGTGGTGTACATACGGTCGGTGAGATTGATTGACGGAGTGATGTTGATATACTTGAATACATTGAATGTTGCTGACACCGGAACCGAGTGTTTCATGCCATTGCGCCAATCCTTGATAAGACTCTTTTTGAAGAATTCATCCTGTTTGGCAGTCAGCGAGTTGTTGAACTGTCCGGAGTAGGAAATCTTGATTTTCTCGTACCATTTTTCATCGCCGACAGCCCTTTTGCGCTTGAAAGGGTAGAGCTGTGACATTGTGATTGTGACGTTGGGGAATGATACTGCAAGTGTTGAGTCCTGTGAACGTTGCGACACGTTGGCAGTTGTCGAGAGTGACCATTTTGAGTTGGGGAACCGGTAGGTCATATTGACGGTTGAACTCTTGGTGTTCTCGGTGAATGCGTTTGAGTAATATGAATTCAGGTCATTTCGAGTGTATCCGCTGGTCGTGAAGTTGACACTTGCCGACAGGCTCATGTTGGGATTTGCCTTGGAGTCCTGCGAATGGCTCCAGAGCACTTGGAAGTTGGTTGACTTGGAATAGTCAGGCATCCCCTTGTCACCGGTTATGGTCTTGAGATAGGATATGTTGAAGTTGCCTGAATATTTGTAGCGTTTCAGATAAGATGACTGAGCTCTGAGTCCCCATGATCCCAGAGTGTATATCTCTCCTGTCAGAGCAAGGTCCATGTTTTGACTGATGGCGAAGTAGTAGCCGCCGTTGCTCAGATAATATCCACGGTTATAATCATCGCCGAAGGTCGGGAATATTATACCTGACGAGTATTTTTCAGAGAAAGGGAAATATCCGAATGGCACAGCAAGAGGCAGTGGCAGTCCGGCGAGAACCATGTAGGCGGGACCTGTCACAGCATCCTTACCCGGGCGCACTTTGGCTTTTGTGAGCTGCATATAGAAGTGAGGGCATTCGTGGTCGTCACACGTGGTGTATCTGGCATTCTGCACGTATATGGTGTTCTCATCAATTTTTTTTGATTGTCCGCCTGTTAGGTATCCTTCTCCCTGCTGTGTGATGACATCTGTTATGAAGCCTTTCTCGGTCTTGAAATTGTATCGCATGGTCTTTGCCTCATATGACGTGCCATTGTCATCGAATATGGGGTTGCCTATGATTTCGCCGATTGAGTCAGGTGTGCCTACCGCATATACGGTGGTGGAGTCCATATCCATCAGTATTTCATTGGCATCAAGCTTGATGCTTCCGTACACTATTTTCCCATCGCCATACATGTATGCTTTGTTTCTTCCTGTGAGCACCATCGAGTCCTTGGCGGAGAAGTCTACAGTGTTGTCGAGATCGACTTTTGTGCGCACTATCTTTGTTGTGTCGCTTCTGCCTGCGGATATGCGAGTGCGGCTCAGGCGTGGACGTCGGGTTGAATCGGAGGTCATTGCCGAGTGACGTTGCAACATCGAGCGTGGCTGAGTGGCTGCAATCGAATCATTTGATAATGAATCGGCGGGTGTGGCAATAGTGTCAGTAATGATAGAGTCATGGCTGACTGTTGTTGCCATCGGTAGTGCTGATAGCGTGTCGTCGCTCTCTGGCTCTACGGCTATAAAATTGTCATCTATGGATGGGGCGGGGGTGGCAGATTTGCTAAGTGAACTGTCGATGCCTGTTATGGCAGAGTCGCTCAGTGATGACTCTACGGTGGCGCGAGGAAAGGTCGCGTCACTGTTGTCAGGTCTGGAAAATGCGCCTACCGATAGGGCGCAAAGCAGCACTATTATTATAATGTATGGTTGAGTATGCCTCAAAAGTCTCAGAATAAATAAACCTGCAAGTAATGGATGAATTCTTGCGCGGGTGTTATATTTCTCTGCAAAGTTATAACTTTCTCGCCAAATAGCCAAAGGTAACATGGAAACCATCCATATAAAATAGTGTTAATGCATTTCGGTCCCATACCTTGCGCTTCTCTATAATTTGTGGGTATCATTAATGAGAATACTGTGTTGGATGGTTTATTATGACAAGATGGCACGTTGAAGTGATTAGATTAGACGTTTCGGTATATAGAAAAAATAAGTGGTGATAGTGAATATTATAGTAAAATATGTTATCGAGAGTGTGTAAATGTCAGTTTTTTTAGTAATTTTGTGGTGAGATTCTCTCATGTGAAAGAATTAACCAAAGATTTAATTAATACCAAACTCTACACTTAATACACCAATGCCACGCCAACACTTTGACTCATTGGATATTAAAATCCTTGAAATGCTCTCCAACAATGCGCGCAAACCATTCCTTGAGATTGCGCGTGAGACTCATATTTCCGGAGCAGCCATACATCAGCGCATACAGAAACTTACTTCGGCAGGTGTTATTCTCGGTTTTCGTACAGAAATCGATCCGGCGGCTGTTGGATATCAGACATGTGCCTATATCGGATTCATTCTGAATGATCCGACAAAGTTTGATGAGGTGGTGGCTCGCCTGCGTGAGATACCCGAAGTGGTCGACTGTCATTTCACAACCGGTACATATGATATATTTGCAAGGATATATGCCCGAAACAATGCCCATCTCCTTGAGATCATTCATAAGAGACTGAGCCTTGGGCTCGGACGTACCGAGACCCTCATTTCGTTCAAGGAGGTGTTCAAGCGTCCGGTGCCCATTGTGTCGGAAAATCTTGAATAACAAGGAGTAAATCACTCAAATCTTGATAGACAACAGTATTTTCGGAGGGCGTAAAGCCCTCTTTCACACATTCGGTTGTAAACTTAATTTTGCCGAGACATCCACTGTGGCCCGTATGATGGCTGACGAGGGGATACGTCGCGTGCAGGATGGAGAGGAGCCCGATTATATAGTGGTGAATACGTGTAGCGTGACGGAGATTGCCGACAAGAAATGCCGTCAGGCGATACGTTCATTTGCGCGTCGATACCCTAATGCACGTATAATTGTTACCGGATGCTATGCCCAGCTGAAGCCCGAGGAGGCTGCCGCTCTCCCAGGAGTGGCGGTACTGGCAGGTAATGACAGGAAGCTAAAGATTATTGAATATCTGCGCGAGCAGGAACTAAAGTCACCGTCAGGCGATGATTCTTCCTGTCATTGTGCTTCGGTGCACCATACCGCAACCAAGGATATACGTGAGTTCTCTCCGTCGTGTTCGCGAGGGGACCGTACCCGGTATTTTCTTAAGGTTCAGGACGGATGTGATTATTATTGCTCCTATTGCACCATACCTATGGCTCGTGGCCGGAGCCGTTCTGGATCTATAGCCGAGATTGTGGAGCAGGCTTGCCGGGTAGCGTCAGAGGGTGGAAAGGAGATAGTGATAACCGGAGTTAATATCGGAGATTTCGGTAAGCTTACAGGAGAGACTTTCTATGACCTTTGTGTAGCTCTTGACGAGATTGACGGAATAGAACGGTACCGCATCTCATCGATTGAACCTAACCTGTTGAGTGATGAGCTGATAAGCTTTGTTGCTCGTTCCAAAAGGTTTATGCCGCATTTCCATATCCCATTGCAGAATGGTAGTGATGCGGTGTTGAAGCTTATGCGGCGTAGGTATGATTCAGAGCTATTCCGTCACAAGATAGAGAGGATACGCGAAGAGATGCCCGATGCATTCATCGGTGTCGATCTTATCGTCGGTGTGAGAGGGGAGACTCCAGAGTTTTTTGAGGAGTCAAGGGCGTTTGTGGAAAGTTTGCCGATATCCCGCCTCCATGTGTTCACTTATAGTGAGCGTCCGGGCACTCGTGCTCTTGATATAACGCCTGTGGTTAGCCAGGAAGAGAAGCATCAGCGTACTCACGTCATGCTTGATGTGTCGGAGCGCAAGCTTGCTGAATTTACTGAAAAGTATATTGGCTCGGTGCGTCCAGCTCTTGTGGAGCATCCTCGCAAGGATGGCTCAATGTCGGCATTTACCGATAATTATTTACGTGTCAATCTTGTCAATCCTAATTCTGAAATGGCTAATACGGTCGTCCCTGTGAGGATAACAGGGATTTCTCCCGAGAATCCCGAGGAGTGTGTCGGAGAGATCTGTGTCTGAATGAGGCAATAGGGCTTAAATATGATTGATCAATTTAAGATTATAGTATCTTATGGAATATTGCGGTAATCGTGTGGCAGTAGTGATACTTAACTGGAATGGAGAACATTTCCTGCGTGACTATCTGCCGTCGGTTGTCGAGCATACCAATAGTGAGATTGCCGATGTGATTGTTGCTGACAATGGTTCTACTGACGGATCGGTGGAATTATTGCAACGTGACTTCCCTGGAGTTGAAGTTATTGAATTCAGTGAGAATCATGGGTTTGCAGAGGGCTATAATCGAGCTTTGGAGTGTATTTCTAAAAGATACAAATACAGTGTGCTTCTCAACTCGGATGTGGAGGTCAAGGATGACTGGCTCACTCCGTTGTGGCGGTTTATGGAGGAGCATCCGCATGCGGGTGCATGCCAGCCTGTGATACGGTCGCTAAAAGAGCCCTGTAAATTTGAGTATGCCGGGGCTGCGGGTGGATTTCTCGACAGGCATGGCTACCCTTATTGCCGTGGACGGATATTCGATACTGTAGAACCTGACGAGGGGCAGTATGACACCCCTATGCAAGTGTTTTGGGCAAGCGGGGCGGCTCTTATGGTTGTTAACAGTGTGTATCTTGAATGTGGCGGACTTGATAAGGAGTTTTTTGCTCACATGGAGGAGATTGACCTGTGCTGGCGCATCCGTCTGAGCGGTCGTGAGATATGGGCAGTCCCTTCAGGACATGTGTATCACCTTGGCGGCGGTTCTCTTCCTGCTTCCAATCCTAAAAAGACGTATCTCAATTTCCGAAATAATCTTCTGATGCTCCATAAGAATCTTCCTGACGGAGTGCGTCGCGGACTTCTGTTCCGTCGCAGGCTTCTCGATACTGTGGCATGGTTGAAATTTCTGCTTACCGGCGATGGCGAAAATGCTTCAGCTATTATAAAAGCTCATAATGATTTCCGACGCATGCGCAAGTGTTACAATGTGCATCCTAAGCAGAATCTGCTCAATGTCGATACCAACATTTTATTTGATTATTATATCAGGAACAGAAAGACATTTTCTTCTTTGAAGAATTAGTCATATAAAGACATGAACTGCACCCCAAAAGTTAGATATGAAAACTTTTGGGGTGCAGTTCATTGTGTGAATGTTGTAGCAGGGTAGAATCGTTCGGTTCAGTGCATTGGATTTTAGAATGGATATCCGATAGCGAGATGGAAGGCAAGCGACTTTCGGAACGATTCCATATTGTAATATCCGCGTTTGGATGTCTTATAGGGGGCATGTATACCAATACCGAGATCGGCTCGGATGACGAGCATGGAGATATTGAAACGTAGTCCGACACCTGTTCCGAGGGCGAGATCCTTAAGGAAATTGGATGCTTTAAGCTGACCTCCAGGACGGCTTTCCTCTGCCTTGAGTGTCCATACATTTCCTGCGTCAAGGAACATGGCACCCTCAAGCGGTCCGAGGATAGGAAACCGGAGTTCGCTGTTGGCAAGGAATATGAATGTGCCAGTCTGGTCGAAGTATCCGTTGATCTGGTCAGCTGGAGCACGATATGAGCCAGGTCCGATGGACCGTACTGTGAATGCTCTTACCGAGTTGGCACCTCCTGCATAGAATTGCTCGCTGTATGGTACCTGTTTTGAGTTGCCGTAAGCATAGGCAGCTCCGGTTGCCAGGCGATTTACAAGCCATATCTTTCCTGCGAGTCGGCGACCGTAGACCACCTGGGCATAACCTTTGACAAATTGTGAGAAGGGTGTGCCGAGAAGTTTTTTCTCGCCATGTCTGCCGCATAGTTCATATATTGACCAGAATATGTTGCCTGCCTGTTGGACGCTTGCCTGAACGTTGATAGTATTGTCGCGGTTCATTGCGCGGTCGTAAGTTATGGAGTAGGACATTTGCGGTATGAACTGGTTCTGGAAACTGAGCGCGATTGCCGGATTGGCTCCCATTATGGAATCGAACACTTCGGTAGTGTTCTGTAGTTTTGTGTATGTGAGTTTGAATAGAGTGAATGAATTGTTGATGTAGCGGGATGAACGCCAGTCATATGATATGCCGGTGTTGAACTGTTCCATTTTGAAATAATGCGGACGGTTGAGCACATCGATGCCAAGTGACAGCCGAGTCCAGTTGAGGTCCCGACGGCTGCGCGGGACGAATCTTGGTGCGAGGAGTCGCGGGAAAGCGAGAGTGGCATTCAGTCCTGCCTCATATGAGTTGAACAGATTGCTACGCCCTGCGCCTGTCTGCCATTCGTATGATCCGGTAAGGGATATTGAAAGCTGTTCGCCCCCTCCGAATATATTGCGGTTGGTGAGCCCAAACGAGAGTCCTGGTCCGAGATACGAATTGGATTTTGAGGAGACATTAGCCTCAATGGATGCTTCCCATGGGCGGTCGAAGGTACAGTCGATCTCTACGTTCAGCAGTCGTTTGTCGTGATGGGTGGTGTCAGGTGTGACTGACATGTTGATGTTGTTGAATATGCCGAGCCGTGAGAGGCGTGACTGGGTGAGATCCATTTGCCGGACAGAGAATGTTCTGCCGGGACGGAATGCTATACAAGAGGGGATTAATGATTTGCGCAATTTTGATGGTTTGTATTGTATCACATCCCCTTTGGATGTATGTATTGTGTCGGGTGTGCCGCCTCCGTTATTGCGTTTGACTGTGGTTGTGATGGTTCCTGTGGTGAAACGGTCAAGAGCCCATGGATGCAGATTGTCCGCGAGTTCCATTCTCATTGCTATCCTGCCATGGGTGATGGTGGAATCAGCAAGATATTGTATGAACTCAGGACGGAAATAATAGTATCCGCGGTTGCGCACGGCATTGGCTATCTGTACCCGCAGAACCGACAGTGAGTCGGTGGAATAACGTGAGCCTGTCTTGAAATATGTAGAGCGGTCAACAACCGAGTCGATGATGTGAAACAGATGGGTAGTGTCGGGGAGCAGACGTATGGAGTCGATGAGATAAGGCTCCCCGGAGTTGATTGTATAGAGAATGGAGGCTTTCTTTTTATTTTTTTTCTGTACCAGCTCATAGGATGTGCTGCCTGAGAAGTATCCGTTGTCGTCAAGGATACGGTCGAGCATGTGTACTCTGACTTCGGGGCGCACATCGCTTACGAGCACCGGTTCGGACGCAAGTTTATTGTAGATCCAATGTTTGAATCCTTTCGGTGGGTTAGGCCAGTTGTTGTAGACCCACAGTCCGATGGGGAACGGTGTGCGCACCGATGCCGAACCTAACAGTGGATTGTTTGGCTTCACGGAGACCGCCTCGGTGAGAGATTCATGTACACCTGACGGAAACGTCTCTTTAGGATCAGGGGTATTGACTTTTACCCCCTTCAGTCCGGTATACAGGATTTCGTCATTCGGAATGCGTCGGGTGGTGGAGCAGCTCCACATCATTGCGGTGAGGAGTGCGCTGAGTATGATGGTGTAGTTTTTCATCTTGATCAATCACGTTTAATACCGAATAGTTCCCAAAGGGTGTTGAGTTTTCTTTTGAGTACAAAACCTACGCCAGTCTGAGTGATTTCTCCTTCGAGTATGCTCTCGAAACCTGTGTGACGGAATATCTTGACATACATCGAGCCTGACCGGTTGAGCATGTATTCAAACGATATGTCGTTGATGAGATTCTGAGAGAAGTTCTCATCGCTGTCGGCATCAGTTGAATAGTTCCCTCCTACCACAATCTTGAACCGGTCATTGAACAGGCTCTTCGATACTTTATAGCTGTAGGATGTAGCTGTCGATGTGTTCCCCTCATATGTGCGGTCATATTGGTCTATGCCGAAGGATATGTCGACACCTCGTATATTGTTTGCCGCCCAGGAATTGAGCTGTGAGGTCAGGAACGAGAAAAGCGGGTTGCCTGAAAGCGATGTGCCTTTGGTTCCTGCTCCTGTGTAGACGTTGTAGAGCAGCAGGTTCATGGCCTGGTTGGCTCGCTGTTCAGCTGACATTGATGTCAGCTCATTCTGGACGGTTATGTCATCGTTGGTGGAAAGATCGAACGACACGTTCATATTATCGAATGTGTTTGTGACGGCGAGCATCACATCAAAGTTGACTACACGAGAGTTCTGTCCGTCCTGAGTGACGTTTGCTCTTACCACATCCACGGCATGTATATTTAGTACAGGATTCATCATGTTGCCGTTGAATGCTATGTAGGACCCATCCTGGAATGCGAAGTTCTTCTCGCTCATCAGCGGAGGGGTGTAGCGGACAAATCCGCTGTTAATGTTGACGCGTCCGGTCAGACGTTCTCCGTTGAGTGGTGACATCGTGAAGTCGAGGTCGCCTGAAGGGAGTACCTGTATACGGTTGGAGCCGTTGGATGAAAGGTCTACATTGACGGTCGCACCTTCTCTAAGATGCAGGTCGGCATTGATGTTGAGAGCCATGTCGGTTGATGATATGCTGTCGGCTCTCAGCGTGGATGTAGTGTCGTTGAATTGGACAAAGTGCACCATGTCCTGTGTGGACTGGGTGGTTACAGTCTCGCTCACTTCCGGAAGAACGTATGTGACATTAGTGCCTTCGAGCAGCGAGATATCGGCGTTGACATTCAGCATATGCATATTGCCTTTGACTCCGGCAAAGAAGTCGAGGAATGCTTTGCCGTACACATCGGACCCTCCTCGTGCACGGTCGCTCTTGACAACCTGTATGTTTCTTGCTGCCATATGGAGGTCGAGCTTCATATCGGATAGCGATCTTGCATCGACGGTGCCGTTTATGCTGAGCGGATTGCTGTTGCAGCCAAGGATGCTGAAATCCTTGAATGTGATAACATTGCTGTCGACAGGGATCTTCTCCTCAGAGAATTTGAAGGATGTGCCGAGCATAGTGACCTTGACAGCTGTGGTGTCAAAATCGATGTATCCGTCAAAGATAGGGTGAGCCATGTCTCCGGTGATCTTCATAGAGCCGTTAAGAAGTCCTGAAAGGGTTGCTGTCTTATTTGGTATGAATGGATTTACCACGTGGAGCGGGAACCGTATCATGTTGAAGTCGAGCATGAACGGTGAGGCAAGGGTCGAATCGTTAAGCACACCGCGTGCTGTGATGGTACGTACGGAGTCTACCATCAGTGCGACATCTGCCATCAGTTTTCCTCCGGGTGAGTTTTCGACATTTACATCAAGGTCAAAATCTCCCACACGGTCACGCCCATAGTAAAGGTCGGACAGTGATACTATACCATTGCCGGTGAGAATAGGATTTTCGTATCTGAAGCTTAGGTCAGCTGACAGATCTCCTTTTACCGGCGGAGCAAACGGATTGATCGACAGCCAGTCCTGTATGCGTATACGAGAGATCTGTACTTTTAGATCCTCCTGAGATCCGGAGTAATGCTTGTGAATAGTGTCGGTAGAGTCATTGTCGTGATGGGCTTCTTCGTGGGCGGTGAATATACGTATGAAGCTGTTGTCGCCTGAAAGTTTCAGATTGGCGTCAAGATGCTTGTTGGTAAGATCGAAACTTATGAAATTATCTTTGTTTAGAGTCCAGGGCTTATATGCTATTGTTGGTTTGACTGGCACGAGTCGCACTGTCACTATGCTGTCAGCAATGTCGGCGTTCATGCCGAGATTGAAGCCTTTTTCACCCTTGATGTTTTTCTGTTTGAAGAAAACAGATGCGCGGTTGAATCCTGCAAAACCATTCAGTGTGACATGTGCAAAATCATCGAATGTGCCAGGACGGTTATCCATGGATGCATGATACACGAGGTATTCACCATGCTGTATGGCATTGAGTCGTACGGTGTCAATACGGGTCGAGCCTGACACGATATTTGTAACAGTTGAGTTTAATGTGAGTAATGAGTCACTGGAAAGGACAGCGGATGCCGAGCCTAATTTTATGCCGGATGATTCGAGGTACTGTGCTGCGAAATTGGATCTGCCCATATCGGCCTGTAATGAGAAGTCGGGTATGGCGTTGTTTAGGGCTTTCACATCGACACGCATGCTATCAATCTGTTGCTGCACCATGGTCATAGCCGGAGTGAGTCCGGATATGAATGAGAAGATTGATCCCGGAGTAGTGAGAAGGATGTCAAGGTCACCGTTTCTAAGAGATGTGCGTGAGCCGTTATCTTCTGAGCGTGCTGTGAGTGATATAGGCTCTTTTGGTGCAATGGTTATGCCTGGTAGATGCCATGACAGTGAATTTACATCAGCTCTGACATCCATGCCTTGCGTGCTTATATTGTAGAAGCCGGATGAGGTTATGCCGAGACGACCTCCGTTGATGGAATCGGAGAGGTGAAGAGACTGAAGATTTATGTCTTTGAGGTCACCGTTGATATTGTAGAGCACGGAGTCGTTGTAGAGTCGGGCGTCGAAATTGATGGTCGCGTCAGCTCCGGGATTATGACTCACAAGTGTTCCTGTAGCCTCGCCGGCATGGAGCGAGGTGTTAAGGTTGATGTCACGGTATGTTTCATTGAGATATGTAACCTGAGAAAGTCTCACATCTGCGTCCACCGATGTGTCCTTTGACATCGGGTTATATCCTTTGCCATTCAGAGTGGTGTGTGCTGTGATGTTGCCTACACCGAGTGATGGCATGAATGCGTCCACCGGAAAATTGTCAAGAGATATGCTGGCATTGTATTTTTCAGGAAGTGCCAGCCATGAGCCGTCGGCAGCGAGTCTGCCTCCACGTGTGGTGACTGCGAGTTTGCCTGATGCCTTGCCGGGATGATAGTCCACGTTGGCTTTAAGCTGTAGTGCAGGGACTACAGGTATCGGTAGGAATGAGAATTTACGGTCAGAGAGTGAGGCAAGTGCTCCATCCATTATTATCTTACCGCCTATTTTATCGGGATTGAAAGGGTTGTCGACAGTTCCGTTACCTTTGAGTCTGAACACGTCGGGCATCGACATATTCAGTTCGCGTATATTGAGCCGGCTTGCCGTTCCATTAACATCCGTGGAGAATGTAAGGAGGCCCATTGGTGCGAGCATGGCTTTCATATCGGGGAATGCCGTTGCAATATCGGATGGCGAGATCGCACCGTTTCCTTTAATATATAGTGGTATGTCAGGGTCGGAAGAGATATTCCCATTCCCCATACGGGCGTCAAACCTGAGCATTGATCGGAGTGTGGATATACTGAATTTCTCGGCTGACATGCTTGTGGAGTCCATGCTGAAAACTCCATCGGCACGAAGTGATAGCCCGCTCCGTTCTACAGCTGTGAATTTACGTAATGGCACACGTATGTCAGTGCCTTGATTGTAGAATGAATCTATCTCTATCTCAATGCCTGAGACTCCTATATAGGATGGGTCGAATCCGGGTTGAGGGATTGCTCCTCGTTCAGCGTACAATGCATAATCGGATGTTAGACGCAGGGTGTCGGCAGTGATTGTCCACATGTCGGACGAGGGTGGTATTATGGTGTCGACAGATGTAGGCGAGGGGACCGAATCAACTTTTGGATATATGTATGCAGCTGCTACGCTGTCAATCCGAAGGCTTTGCCCGAATATCTTTTTTGAGCGCATATCCACTGTTGCAAGTCGCAGAGAGGCATTCCCTACATGACATCCGAGAGAATCGATTGTGGGTAGCATTTCCATTGAATAGTCAACATCGCTGATGTTGATCAGTCCGGCTCGTACAAGCCATGGAGCTGATGCAGCTGTGTCGACTGGGGTGGCAGTGGTGTCTTCAAGCATACGCAATCTGACGCGTACTCCCGATATGTCAGCACGGTCGAGATTTACTATATTTTCATTGAGTATGATATCGGTCGCAGAGATGTCACCGTGGGTTATGTTGGCACGAAGCCACATTATGGAATCGGAATTTCCAAGCTGGTAGAAGGCTGAATCAATTGTGATACCGTCTACTGTCACATGTCCGCGCAAAAGAGGCATTATTTTTAGAGAGAGAGAGGCCTGGCGTGCTGTGAGCATGGTGTCGCCACCTGCCTGAATCACGTTTATGCCACCCGCTTTAAGCCTCAGAGGAAAACTTAGTCGCAGGTGTTCTGCCTGAATATTCATACCGGTGGATTGGCTTACCTTTTCAGTGGCAAAGCCTACAGCCCAGTTCTGGATAGGAGGGATATATAGCAGTATCGGGACGAGCACCACTAATATAACCGGTACCAGAATAATCCAAAGTAATATTTTGCAAACCCTACGGACCAAAATGTGAGAATATTAGAATTGTTGAAACTTGATGAATTGTATATAAGAAACCTGATATTCACTCTTGGTGGGAAGTGTTTATCAACGGTTATATTTTAACAACCCTTAATGCAGCCAAAAAGTTTTGTAAGATAGATATAAAAAACTCTCGCTGACAACTGCCGGATTGGCTATTAGGAGCGAGAGTCTTTGAATCTGTTTATTGGACTGACAGTAATAGCCGTACAGTGTTGTATATAGTGTGCGCCATTACTGGGCAAGAGATACAAGGAGCCCCTTGCCGTCCTCAGTGCTCTGGAACATGAGCTTACCTTCGCGGGCAAGCCATCCGAGAGCAGCATAAAGTTCTTTTTCAGTTTTAATTTTAGCCATCTTCTTAAGCTGTTTTGTGTCAACAGTTTCAGCTTCATTTAGGGCAGCCCATACGAGACCGGCATTCAGCCCGATAGTTTCAATGTTCATTGTTAAGTATGTATTAATTGGTTAAAAATAGATTGCCTTTAATGATAAAGTGAATATCAAGTATTTAAGCAATGCGACGCGCAAATTTAATAAAAAATTGTTAAACGTCAGTCATCTTTGAAACAAAAATGGCTGACGTTTAGTTCAAAAAGCTAAAAATTTTATTGTCAAACCCTTACATCTAAGCGATAGGGCAACGATATATAGCTTGTTTTACCGTGTGAGTATTGATGAAGTATATGGTGCGACAGAGCCTGTTATTTTACCGGATTTCACTTCAAAAGATGTGCCGTGTAAACTGTCGGAGTATGTTCCGTCAGGGAGAGTTGTTGCAATGTCTATTGCCTGTGGCTGTCCGGAGATATTGATTATGACGAGACCTGCTTTTCCGCGTTCAACAGAAATCACAGCTCCGTTGTCGGATGATGTCACTTTTTCGGGCTGTCCGTGCATTGCACGGCGGAACTTGTTGATTGCCACTACTTCCGGGTGTTTGAATTCATCATTCCCGCGAGCACCTACACGGTTGTTTCCCCAATAGTTTTCGCGGGTGCTTCCTGCCGGGCGGCTATAGAACAGAGGTGTGCCGTTCTGACGAGCTGCAAGGAATACATATCCCATTCTTACCTGTTCATCGGTAAGGTCGGCTGACTCATGCTGGTTGCAGTATGTATCGTGTGATTCTACCCATGTCACAAGGTGTTTGCCGTCGACAGGGTGGTGCCATGTGAGGAGTGAGTCGGCATTGAAGTCAGCTTTCTCAAGCACGTTGCGCAGTGCGTGCCCATAGTTGCTTGCCACAAGATCCATGTATTCACCGTACTCCGCCTCCTTTACGTTGCGGTCCTGAAGGACTTCTCCATATATGAAGAGTGAATCGCGTGGCACAGCGAGCCTTACGCCCTTGACCTCTTCCCGGCCGGTAGCGACATCCCAGAAATTGTTGCGTTCGGCGAGTGAGTCCAGTGGATCGGACGGCAATCCTATGTGCTTGGCAGTGTCGTAACGGAAGCCTTTCACTCCGAGGCTGAGCAGATCGTTTACATAATTCATGTAGTAAGCCTGGAAATCGGGATTTTCGGTATTGACATCAGGTAGCCCGCCCATCTTGCCGGTGGTGCACTGGTATCGGTCATTGTAGTCGATTATGTCAGTGAGTCCGTTGGCATGGAACAGTTTGTCATGTCCGCCTACGGCATTGTCGAGGTCAGGCAATACTGCCGAGTGATCGACTGCTGTATGGTTGGGGAGTACATCGACAATGATTTTTACATTGTATTTTGAAGCACTGTCCATCATGGACTTGAATTGGTCGCGTGAGCCCAGCAGATAGTTGCCTATTTTCCAGTCGGTAGGCTGATAGTAGTAGTACCATTTTCCTTTGATCGAGTCGCCTGGCTGAGAGTATAGTGCCATGCCGCCATCCTCACCCACAAAACAAGTGTTAGCCGGGGATGTCTGCACATAAGCATATCCAGCCTCTGCTATATCTTTCATGTTTGCTGCGATTGTGTCGAATGACCATGACCAGGCATGAAGTATCACCTCATCGTTGGTGTCGGCTTCGGGAGCCTGATCCGTTTTATGGCAAGATGTAGCTATAATGCTCCCTGCCATAGCGAGGAATAAAATTTTTTTCATAGATGGAATTATATGTAAGTATGATATTAGCCGGAAAAGAATTGGTAATCGGGGCTTTGGCTACTCTCTTAAGCCCCCTGATTCATATATAGAGAGTGATTGTGATAAGATATATGAGGGATGCAGGAATCACGAGCAGCAGCGAGTCAATACGGTCAAGGATTCCGCCATGGCCAGGAAGTAGATTGCCTGAGTCCTTGACTCCAAGAGTGCGTTTTATTAGTGATTCCACAAGATCGCCCCAGGTGGCGAAGATGGCTACAGTCACGCCCATTCCGCAGAGCGCGGCGAGAGGGATTGATTCAAAATAAATTCCGAATCCGTATTTCATAACGAATGCCGATGCTGTTGCGAAGAGTATTCCGCCGAAGAATCCCTCCCATGTTTTCCCGGGGGATATGCGTGGGAACAGTTTGTGCTTTCCTATCATTGAGCCTACAAGAAATGCTCCGGTGTCGCTGAGCCAGATCATGATGAACATTGCAAGCAGGAGAGCTGCCCCGTCAGATAGCGTGTAGTACATTGACATGATGCCGAGTGGCAATGCTATGTACATCTGCCCCATATAAGAGTATGCGAGGCTGGCAAGGGGGGATGGTTCCTGGCTGTAGAGCTGCATCACAAGACGTATCACCATATAAAGAAGATACATGATAAAAAATGTGCCTCCGAGTACTGCTGTGGTGTGGGGGGTGAGGAGTCCTATATTTACGCAACTGAGCCCTACAAAGAGTATGAGAGTTCCTGCTATGTCAGAGATCAGAGTGATGACATTTTCACCACCGTTTTTTGCTATGGTGAGATTGGCGAACTCATTTATGGCGAGTATGGCAAACAATGCGAATAGCGATACGAACCACCATCCGCCGGCAAGAACGGCAGCAACGATGAGTGCAACGTATATTACGCCTGTCAGGGAGCGTTTCAATAGGTTCTTCATTGTCGGATTTATTTGTTTCTGCAAAAATAGTGAAAAAATACCAAAAAAGCTTGGGAAAGGCTCTAAAATTTAGAGCCTTTCCCAA
>OFFU01000572.1_pt1 | contig 36290 bp, 33 predicted proteins | sample 1521451 | NCBI WGS metagenome assembly OFFU01 (sample SAMEA3504106, study PRJEB24116) | mouse gut metagenome | biome: mouse gut; feature: mouse-associated habitat; material: faeces | place: Denmark | collected 2011 | reverse complement strand
CGGGAAGGCGGCGGGGGCACGCCCCCGCCCTACCGGAATGATTTTATATTGAATTTTGTTTTTTGTGTACCAATATGTCAATGGGCTCTTGCCGTGCGGTTCAGTTTTGGACTGCGGAGCACGGCGTACCGCCCGGCTTGATGGGGAGGAGGATAGTATACTTCTGCCAGGATTGCCGATATCTCTTCTGTAAGAGGCGTATCAGGCATTGACGGAAGAGCCACTACCACCGGGAGGTGGTGCTGACGCTTCACAGCGGATACTGACCTGAATGGTATGAGGCGTGTTATGGCTGCCGATATTGCTATGTGGCGACTGCCGCTCGGAGACTCTGCCTTTGCTGCGGAGGCGTGGATGATGATGAAACCTCTTGAATTATGGGTGGGGAGGATGGAGGATAGGAGCCGACGCCACCTGTCGGTGCAGGAATGAAAGGGGGAGGATGTGCAGTAACGCTCGACATTGAGAAGCAATGTGCAATAAGGGGATGTGCCACGGACAGCATCGACACAACGGTGGGTGATAAGCCTGATATTAGACGGCAACAGCTTTGCCTGCGGGTATCTGTGACGGTCTTTGCCCGGGATAAAGAGTGCACCTTGTGCATCAGGAAGCCCCTGGAGGCGGTATTCCTGATAGCGGAGAAGTATCCAGGAGGAATCTATGCCGGGAGGGTCGAGAATGAATACCGGGGACGAATTACGGTTGACGCGGGCTTTTTCGAGTGGGGATATGACGGAAATCTCGACAGGAGTGAGAGGTCTGCCGAGATAACGAGAGAAATGGATATGCCATGGGGTATAAACCGGCATACGCATGCGCTGTGGCTGAAGAATGGTAATTTGTTTCGCCATATCACAGGCAAAGGTAGCATGCAGAACCGGGGATAAAGTGTGATAATGACGCCACGGCTTGCGATAATAGGAAGATTATGCTTAACTTTGCATACCGAAAAACAAACCACAGAATATTCATATTGAAAAAGACATGAAGAAGTTTTTATTTTCCATCGCTACTGTATTAATGTGTGCAGGATTACCTATTCTTACATCATGCGGCAACAACAAAACAGCAACAGAGCAGACTGACGGCACAGATGACGCCGTGGCAGAGGGTCGTGAACGTGTCCAGAAAACTCTTGAACAGTTCTCCAGCCAGCTCCCCCAGCCTATGGGCGCAGGCATTTCGCTCACAGGACTTGCCATAGAAGGTGACTATGTGGTATATACCATAGAGATAGCCGACGCTGATACGTTCAATGCAATCGAAATCAATGAAGAAGCCAAGCAGATGGGACTCCAGAATATCGGTGCGCAGGGCAAGACTTTTATAGATGCGAATCTCGGTGCGAAGTTCAAATACACCAACAAAGACAGCAAAGAGAGCAAGGAGTTCTCCATCACACCCGAAGAGCTTGAAGCAAATTACAATGCCAATACAAAGTAATCGCGGACTGAGCTCATAGAAATAAAGCGTAACGGACCGACTGACACAGTGTCCGTTACGCTTTTTATTTTGCATCAGAGCCAAAGCGGAACTGCATGTCAGCTACATTTCAAACGTCTGTTCAATAAGATGCATATATCTTTCCCTTTCATTGGTCAGATTAACAACAGGGATATTTTCTATCGCTCCAGTATGATTGAAATTAAAGTTCATCAAGCTCTGTTTAAAACGGGAAGAATCTTCATACTTATGTATCAATGGGATTGTATTATAATCAAAGGCTATCATTTTGGGAGAGCAGCCGCTGATAAACCGGAACGTTCTCACGTCTGCAAAACTGATGGTATGATTAGTTTTATCGGTCGGTTTCATTACTTCGTTACGTTTTATTGCATGAATGATTCGCGACACAAATTTACTATATGTATAGCAGAAAACCTTGCGCCAATACATGCAAAGAGCTTGAACTAAACGAGGAAGCTGAAATTATATCACTTTTTACGTATGATTTTGCAGTTACAGAGTCTTTTCCATACATTTATTTGATATTTGAACTTCTTTTTATACGGAGAATAATTGGCAGTGTAACCATAAATATAAACCACCCTCTTGTAATCCTGCAATCTCAATTCTCTAATTTACGCCCAGTTTTATCAATATAATACCAGCCATCACTTTCCCAGTAATGGCATTCACCATTACTTCCTTCCACTTCTTTCTTTTCACCATAATCAGCAACCCTGGCTTTTCCATTTTCAAAAGGGAATCCATATACAAACCGAGGTGTTATCACAGTGTTTCCTTGCTCATCGGCATATCCTATCTTTCCTCGTTGATCGACAATACGATAAAGCCCATCCTTAAGGGGATCATCGCCATTGTCATATTTAAATGCCAGATATTTTTTATTCTTTCTTTCATTGTAATCCGACAGTTTAAACATTATTGGTAATGTCATCCATTGATCAATAGGAGTGAGATCAAACTTGCCTGGAATAAGCCTCGGAAAAGACTTTATAATCCTAAGAGCCTCATTATCAAGATAAGAGTCCTTGCTTTTCACTATTTTAACTGAGTCTATTATACCTGTCTTATCAACAAGAAACTGCACAACAACACGACCTTGTATGTTTTCAATATATGCTTCTTTTGGATACCGAAGATTATCGTATATATAATTCAGCATAGCGGAATCTCCACCTGGAAACTGCGGTGGTAATTCATGTGTCACATATGCCTTTTCGTCAATGTCAACCACCTCAAAATCATACATAATGCCAACTTGTTGAGCTACTTTGAACCTCAAGATGGGAGAATCGAATACCAATCGTCTAAACAGATCTATAATCGAATCGTTTTCGCCTTGAATACAGATATTTATAGTACCGTCAGGATTAGAACCAGATGTTAAATTACCTTTGGCTATTTTGTTATAATTCCTGCTTATTGCCTCATCCAATAATTCGCGGGTCTTTATATGTTCTTTCATAGAACATACACCCACCCCCAGATCAAACTCATTTCCTCCAAGTAATTCTGTCAACATTGAGCGTAGCCTTAAAGTGTCTCCAATCACATTTATAGTCAATCTATCCCGGTCATTGACAAAACAACCGGAATACCAGTCAGGGAAATCCATGTCATCAGTAATGCCGACACATGAGGAATCAGCACTGAAAACATGAGAGAGCCGTTCATAATAAGTCCATGCAGGTTCTTGCACCGCTCCGTCCTCCTGTGGAGCTGTGATATTTTCCATGTTTCCATTGTTTGCAATTGATTTATATGTCTTATACGAACAACTCATGGATATCAGTACAAACACTGTCGACAGTATATATATTGGCTTTCTCATATTTTTAATAATGTGAACACTTAGATAATTGGATAGTTTGTCATGGCTCCAGTACAGTATTACGATCAGGTGCATAATTGTTTACGCCCAGTATATTGAACATGTCACGTCTTTCAACAAATTGAATCATAGACAAATCTATTTCAACAATTTACGACCGTCACATTCACTCTCCAATACACTCATCTGATGAATGGCTATCCGGTTAAGCTTAACAAGTCTCTCGCTTTGTGTCATTCCCTGCTCGATAAAAACCGCATTGAGGTTTTCCATATTCGACAGGCAGATAAGTTCGTTGATTGTGGCGTAATCTCGTATGTTGCCTTTCAGGTCGGGGTGAGCCTCGCGCCATTGCTTTGCCGTTACACCGAACATCGCCACATTCAGCACGTCGGCTTCATTGGCATAGATGATGCTTGCCTGTGCAGGTGTAACCTCCGCCGGGATAAGGTTCTGCTTTATGGCATCGGTGTGTATGCGGTAGTTGATTTTCGACAGTTCACGCTTTGCCGACCAACCTAATAACCGCTGCTCCTCCGTTTTTAATCGCTGGTACTCTTTAACAAGCAATAACTGAAATTTTGGGCTTATCCACATTCCGAAATGGTAAGCTATATCACGATGTGCGTATGTGCCGCCATAACGACCGGCTTTTGAACGTATGCCTACGGCATTTGTCCGTTCAAGCCACGTTTTTACCGATAGCACAAAGTTGTTGCTTCCTGCGGCATTTTTAATTGTACCGAATTCGGTACAATTAAAATCGGGATTATAGAGCATTTCCCATTCTCCGAGATACTCGATGGTGCTTTTAAGGCTCAACCAACGGAAAATTATATGCTCCTGCATCTGACTGCGAGCCATGTCTGTCAGGCTGATATAATCCTCCTCGTTGTATTTTACAACTGCTATTTCGGTATTTTGAACTGTGATCTTTGCCATTGTTTCAGATATGGCGTATATGCCAATACGCAAAGTTATACATTTTCGCTGACATCCAGTGTATTCCCTTGAAATTTAGTGTCTCTTTGCTTTCAACCCTAAAACAGAATATGTAAGGGTTAAACTCTTCCATGTATTCATGGTGCCATTGATGAAACAAAGTTAATATAAATACATGAGATTCTATTCATCCTGCATATAATTCAAAGTCCGTTATTGCGAAAAACAAACGTTTTTATGAACCATTTGTTCCTTGCATGATTCTTAAACCCGGATATAACGTTGAGCCCCAACGGCGGAGAGCAATTCTCCGACAAAATGCAAACAGGGCGGATGGGGATGGAAAAATTTGGCTGGGTGGGAGATTTGTTGTAATTTTGTGTCATTGAACTGATTTAAACCAATCACAGACATAGCCAGCTACTTATGGTCGTATTTTTTAAGAAAGGCGCGAATCTGATCTACGCCGTAGAGACGAATCACAAGTTCTCCGCCGAGGAGGCTGCCAAACTCACATGGCTCTTTGACGGAGCCACCCCCCTCAGCTCCACATCAGTGAAGGGGCGTTTCGTAGGTCCCCGCAAGGAGATGATCACCCCCTGGAGCACCAATGCGGTGGAGATCACTCTGAATATGGGCCTTGAGGGGATCACCCGCATCGAGGAGTTTCACCGCACCACCGAGGAGGAGCCAGCATTTGACAAGATGCTCTCCCGCCTGTATGACGGACTGAACTCACGAGTGTTCAGCACTTCGACAGTCGCTGCTCCCATAGAGCACATAGCCGACATAACCGAGTACAACAAGCGTGAGGGACTCGCGCTCTCGAAGGAGGAGGAGGATTATCTGCGTCAGCTCGCCGAGAAGCTCGGACGTGAGCTCACGGACAGCGAGGTGTTCGGATTCTCGCAGGTGAACAGCGAGCACTGCCGCCACAAGATATTCGGGGGCTCGTTTGTGATTGACGGCGAGGAGAAGCCAATGTCGCTGTTCCAGCTCATCAAAAAGACATCGAAGGAGAATCCCAACCGCCTGGTGTCGGCGTACAAGGATAATGTGGCATTCGTGGAGGGCCCGACTGTGGCACAGTTCTACCCTACCCATCCGGAACGCCCCGACTATTTTGAGGTGCGTGACCTCCCCACTGTGCTCTCACTCAAGGCAGAGACCCATAACTTCCCGACAACAGTGGAGCCGTTCAACGGAGCAGCCACAGGCAGCGGCGGCGAGATCCGCGACCGTCTGGGCGGAGGACGCGCATCGCTACCCCTTGCCGGCACTGCTGTGTATATGACCTCATATCCCCGCTTAGGGGAGCATGCGTGGGAGCTTATGATGAATCCCCGTGCGTGGCTCTACCAGACCCCCGCAGAGATCCTCATCAAAGCTTCGAACGGAGCTTCGGATTTCGGCAACAAGTATGGCCAGCCTCTGATATGCGGCTCGCTCCTGACATTCGAGCATGACGAGAACGGAAAGATGTATGCCTACGACAAGGTGATAATGCTTGCCGGAGGTGTGGGCTATGCCGCTGCAAAGGATGCCATCAAGGGCACCCCCGAGGCCGGAGAGGCCGTGGTGGTGATGGGCGGTGACAATTACCGTATCGGCATGGGCGGCGGAGCAGTGTCGTCGGTAGAGACAGGGCAGTATGCATCGGGCATAGAACTGAATGCCGTGCAGCGTGCCAACCCCGAGATGCAGAAGCGAGTGTCAAACGTGATACGCGCACTCGCCGAGAATGACAACAACCCTATAGTGTCGATCCATGACCATGGTGCAGGCGGTCACCTCAACGCTCTCTCGGAGCTTGTAGAGGAGACCGGAGGCAAGATCGAGATCGATGCACTACCGATAGGAGACAAGACTCTCTCGTCAAAAGAGATAATAGGCAACGAGAGCCAGGAGCGCATGGGCATGGTGCTGAAAAAGGAGGATCTCGACTATGTGAGGACCATCGCAGAGCGCGAACGCGCCCCGATGTATGTGGTGGGCGAGACCACAGGCGACCACCGCTTCGTATTCGAGCAGAAGGACGGCGTTAAGCCCATAGACCTGGCAATGAGCGACATGTTCGGCTCGTCGCCCAAAACGACTCTCACCGACAGCACTGTAGAGACCACCTACAAGGATGTGCCCTACAACGAAAAGGATATCGAGAAATATGTAGCCGACACACTCTCGCTTGAGGCTGTGGCATCGAAGGACTGGCTCACCAACAAGGTGGACCGTTCCGTGACCGGCAAGATAGCCCGCCAGCAGTGCCAGGGTGAGATACAGCTCCCTCTCAGCGACTGTGGCGTGGTGGCACTCGACTACACAGGCTCCAAGGGTATAGCCACCTCTATAGGACATGCCCCCCAGGTAGCCCTCATAGATTCAGCAAAGGGCTCTGTGATGGCTGTTGCCGAAGCTCTCACAAACATAGTAGGGACACCTCTCGCCGACGGCATCAAGACACTGTCGCTCAGCGCGAACTGGATGTGGCCGTGCAAGAATCCGGGAGAGGATGCGGCTCTGTACCGCGCAGTGGAGGCGTGCAGCGATTTCGCCTGCGCCCTCGGCATAAACATACCTACCGGCAAGGATTCATTGTCGATGACGCAGAAGTATGGCGACGACAAGGTGTATGCCCCCGGCACCGTGATAATCTCAGCAGCCGGCGAGGTGAGCGATGTACGCAAGACCCTTTCGCCTGTGCTCCGCGCGAAGGACTCCACCTTATATTATATAGACTTCTCAGGTGACAGCCTCAAGCTTGGCGGCTCGGCATTTGCCCAGACACTCGGCGCACTCGGCGCGGAGGCTCCCACGGTCACTGATGCGAAGGGATTCGTGAACACGTTTGACACCGTGCAGAAACTCGTAGCCAAGAAGATGCTTCTTGCCGCCCACGACGTATCAGCGGGAGGACTTGTGACCACTCTTCTTGAGATGGCTTTCGCCAACACAGCGGGTGGCATAGAGCTTAACACGGATGCTTTCGGAGAGGATGACCTGGTGAAGATACTCTTCAGCGAGAATCCCGCTCTCGTGGCACAGGTGGATGCCTCGAAGGTGGCCAAGGTGGACGAGGCTCTCAGCAAGGCAGGGGTGAAGTACTACCACATAGGAGCTCCCTGCGAGGAACGCACACTCATCATAAACCACGGCGGCAGCCAGAGACTCCTCGGCATAGACCATCTGCGCGACGTGTGGATGCACACAAGCTATCTCATGGACTCGATTCAGAGCGGGGAGAAGTGTGCCCGCGAGCGTTTCGAGAACTACAAGAAGCAGCCTATACGTTACCGTATGCCATCAGGATTTGACGGCAAACTCGCATCGAGGGGGATAGCCCTGCGCCGCGATGGTCACGGCGACGGATGCGTCAAGGCTGCGATAATCCGCGAAAAGGGTGTAAACGGCGACCGTGAAATGGCTTATTCGCTCTACCTTGCGGGATTCGACGTGAAGGATGTGCACATGACCGACCTCATGAGCGGACGCGAGACGCTTGAGGATGTGAACATGATAGTGTTCTGCGGCGGATTCTCCAACTCCGACGTGCTCGGGTCGGCGAAGGGATGGGCTTCGGGCTTCCTCTACAACGAGAATGCCAAGCGTGCGCTTGAGAACTTCTATAAGCGCGAGGACACACTGTCGCTCGGCATATGCAACGGCTGCCAGCTGATGATAGAGCTTAACATCATCAATCCTGAGCATCCGAAAAAGACACGTATGCTGCATAACGATTCGCACAAGTTCGAATCACAGTTCATAGGCCTGAGCATACCTCAGAACAATTCAGTGATGCTCGGCTCCCTGTCAGGAAGCAAGCTCGGAATATGGGTGGCTCACGGAGAGGGCAAATTCAGCCTGCCGATGGCTATGGAGAACTATAATGTGGTAGCGAAATATGCCTACAACGGATATCCCGCGAACCCCAACGGCTCACGCTGCTCAGTGGCCGGCATATGCTCAGCCGACGGCCGCCATCTCGCCATGATGCCCCACCTTGAAAGGGCTATCTTCCCATGGCAGTGCGGATTCTATCCCACAACACGCGCAAATGATGAGGTGACACCTTGGATAGATGCCTTCATCAATGCCAGAAAGTGGGTTGAAGAGCACGTTTCACATTAATTTGCATAAAAATCGCTCCGTTTTTCCTAAAAATGATTATATTTGTCGGAAAAACGGAGCGATTAGTTTCCTATTAGATGTGCAAGCCTTGCCGGGCAAGGCACACACTGATACCTGAAAGCTTACAAAACGAATCTTAAAAACCTTAAACGATAACAAAAATGAGTCTCAACATCATCGTGCTCGCCAAGCAGGTGCCTGACACCCGCAACGTGGGCAAAGATGCAATGAAAGAGGATGGCACCATCAACCGTGCAGCGCTGCCAGCCATCTTCAATCCCGAGGACCTCAATGCACTTGAGCAGGCACTCCGGATCAAGGATGCCAATCCCGGGTCGACAATCACATTGCTCACCATGGGCCTGCCCCGCGCAGCCGAAATAATCCGTGAAGCCATATACCGCGGAGCGGACTCAGGCGTGGTGCTCACCGACCGTGCCCTGGGCGGAGCGGACACTCTCGCAACCTCCTATTCTCTCGCCCAGGCCGTGAAGAAGATAGGGAACTATGACATAATACTCGGCGGCCGTCAGGCAATCGACGGAGACACGGCACAGGTGGGCCCGCAGATAGCTGAGAAGCTCGGCATACCTCAGGTGACTTATGCCGAGGAGATCCTTGACCTTAAGGACGGCTATGTGACCGTGAAGCGCAGACTTGAGAACGGCGTGGAGACGGTGAAGGCTCCCCTGCCCTGCGTGGTGACCGTCAACGGCTCTGCCGCAGAATGCCGTCCCCGCAACGCTATGCGCGTGCAGAAATACAAGTATGCCGCATCGCCCAGCGAAGCAGCCGCACTCAGCGACGAGCGCAAGGCTCTGCTTGAGAAGCGTCCCTACCTGAACCTCCAGGAATGGAGCGCGGCCTATGTGGACGCAGATCCCTCGCAGATAGGTCTGCCGGGCTCGCCCACGAAGGTGAAGAATGTGGAGAACGTGGTGTTTGCCACGAAGGAGTGCCGGGTGCTCGATGACAGCGATGCAGCCATCGAGGATCTCATCAAAGAACTTATTACCAACCATACAATAGGATAAGCCCAATGGACCAGAATAATCTTATAGTATATCTTGAAATCGAGGATGGCAAAGTTGCCGACGTGAGCCTCGAACTTCTGACCAAAGGGCGTGTGCTCGCCGAGAAACTTGGTGTGAAGCTCGAAGCCGTGGCTGTAGGTGACAACCTGGACAGCGTGGCAGAGCAGGTGTTTCCCTACGGAGTTGACCGTCTGTACCGCGTGCAGGACAAGCGTCTCTCGCCCTATACCTCGAATCCGCATTCGGCAGTGCTCATCAACCTGTTCAAAGAGATCAAGCCTCAGATATGCCTGATGGGTGCAACCTGCATAGGCAGAGACTTGGGTCCGCGTGTGAGCTCATGCCTGCACAGCGGTCTGACCGCCGACTGTACGGCACTTGAGATAGGTGACCATACCGATGCCCGCACCAAGCAGGAGTACAAGGACCTGCTATTGCAGATACGTCCGGCATTCGGCGGAAATATCGTAGCTACAATCGTCAACCCGGAGTGCCGCCCGCAGATGGCTACCGTGCGCGAGGGCGTGATGAAGAAAGAGGTGTTTGACGCTGCGCACAAGGGTGAGGTGATCGACCTTGAGGCAAGCAAGTATGTGAGCGATGCGGACTTTGTGGTAGAGATCATAGACCGCCACATAGAGAAGTCAAAAATCAATATCAAGAATTCGCCCATTATCGTAGCCGGCGGCTATGGCGTAGGGTCGAAAGAGAATTTCCAGCTACTTCATGAGCTTGCCGATACTCTCGGCGCAGAAGTTGGCGCGTCGCGCGCCGCTGTGGATGCCGGACTCACCGAGCATGCCCGCCAGATAGGTCAGACCGGTGTGACAGTGCGTCCGAAGCTCTATATCGCATGCGGCATATCAGGCCAGATACAGCATATAGCCGGTATGCAGGAGAGCTCGATAATCATCTCAATCAACAATGACCCTGCCGCTCCCATCAACTCGATCGCCGACTATGTAATCACCGGCAATCTTGAGGAGGTGGTGCCAAAGCTGATCAAATACTACAAGAAAAACTCGAAGTAATATGGCTAATTTCTATACTGACAATCCCGATCTCAGACACCATCTCACCCATCCGCTGATGGAGAAGATTGTGGCTCTGAAAGAACGTAACTATACCGATGCAGAGAAGTATGACTATGCTCCTCTGGACTATGCCGACGCTCAGGACAGCTATGACAAGGTGCTTGAAATCGTAGGCGAGATATGCGGTGACATCATTGCTTCCAATGCCGAGGATGTGGACCATCAGGGCCCGTCGGTGGCTGACGGACGTGTGATCTATGCTGACGCCACAAAGGTGAATCTGGATGCCTGCCGCAAGGCCGGGCTTATGGGCATGGCTATGCCCCGCAGATACGGCGGTCTGAACTTCCCTATCACTCCTTACATCATGGCTGCCGATATCGTGAGCCGTGCCGATACTGGTTTTGAGAACCTGTGGGGACTTCAGGACTGTGCGGAGACCATCTATGAGTTTGCCAACGAGGACCAGAAGCAGAGGTTTATCACCCGGGTGTGCCAGGGGGAGACTATGTCGATGGACCTTACCGAACCGGACGCCGGCTCGGACCTCCAGAGCGTGATGCTCAGAGCTACCGAGCAGCCTGACGGAACATGGAGGCTCAACGGCGTGAAGCGTTTCATCACCAACGGTGACAGCGATATACACCTGGTGCTTGCCCGCTCGGAGGCCGGGACTAAGGATGGCCGCGGACTGTCGATGTTTATCTACGACAAGCGCGACGGCGGTGTGAATGTGCGCCGCATCGAGAACAAGATGGGTATCAAGGGCTCTCCTACCTGTGAGCTTACTTATAAGAATGCCAAGGCTGAGCTGTGCGGCTCACGCCGTATGGGCCTCATCAAGTATGTGATGGCTCTTATGAACGGTGCTCGCCTGGGTATTGCAGCTCAGAGCGTGGGTGTGAGCGAGCTTGCTTACCGCGAGGCTCTCGCTTATGCACGTGACCGCAAGCAGTTCGGCAAGGCTATTATCGAGTTTCCGGCTGTGTATGAGATGCTTTCGGTGATGAAGGCTAAGCTCGATGCGTCACGCTCGCTGCTGTATGAGTGCGCCCGATTTGTGGATATGTACAAGGTGTATGACGATATCGCCAAGGAGCGTTCGCTCACTCCCGAGGAGCGCAAGGAGTCGAAGATGTATTCCCGTCAGGCTGACGCGCTGACCCCGCTCGCCAAGGGTATGGGCAGCGAATACTGCAACCAGAATGCATATGACTGTATACAGATACACGGCGGCTCGGGCTTCATGAAGGATTATGCCTGTGAACGTCTGTACCGCGATGCGCGCATCACTTCGATCTATGAGGGCACTACCCAACTCCAGGTGGTAGCTGCTATACGTCACGTCACTACCGGCACTTACCTGGGGCTTATCAATTCTTATCTTGAGAATGATGTGAAGCCTGAGCTCCAGAGCATCAAGGAGCGCATCAGGGTCATGGCTGAGGTATATGCCAAGGCTGTCGAGACTGTAGGCAAGGTGGAGGATCAGGCTTATGGTGACTTTATGGCCCGCCGCCTTGTGGAGATGGCCGGTGTCACTGTGATGAGCTGTCTGCTTATGCTTGACGCTGAGCGTAACGATTCGTTCCGCCGTTCAGCTGAGGTGTATCTCAATCTTGCTCAGGCTGAGGTGACGAAGCATGCTGAGTTTATCAATACTTTTGATCCTGAGAGGGTTGATGAGTATAAGGTGATGTAAAGACTGCTTCATAGTATAAATAAAACAGAAGATATTCCTAAAGACGGGGATATCTTCTGTTGTTTTTTGACGGTGGCGGTGGGGGCACGCCCCACCCTACGAGGCGAGGTTATTGGCGAGAGAGGTGGTTAGTGGGTGGTGCGAGGGGTAGTTGAGTAGTGGATTAATGAATTGAAAGCCAGCCTGATTTGTCAATGTTGACAAATCAGGCTGGCTGGATGTTTTGGATATTGTCTGTTGCTTGGTTTTAGATGTTGTCGAGGACTGAGGTGAGAAGCAGTGCGTTGTGTCCGACAAATGCGATCTTGCCCTGTGGGTCGATCAGCACCATGTGGGGGATTCCTTTGATGCTGTAAGGCTCAACTACTGCCTGGAACATTTCGTCGGGGGCATAACGCTGGTTCCATTCCATCTTTTCCTGTTCCATTGCCTGACGCCATGCCTTTTCGTCCTGGTCGATGCTTATGGCGTATATGTCGACCTTGTCGCTATATTTCTTGTATATCTCACGTACGATGGGGATGGCGGCGCGACACGGCACACACCATGATGCCCAGAAGTCGATGAGTACGTATTTGCCTTTGCCGATGTATTCGGACATGTTGTGACGGTTGCCTTCGGTGTCAAGGAGTGCGAAGTCGGTGTAGTCCTTGCCTTTGACGTATTTTCGGGCATATTCCATGGCTTTGCGGACAGCATCAAGGCGCGCGGGAGAGTTGTTGGTCTTGACCTTGTTCCATATCTCCTGGATCTCAGCTTCGGTGTGTGCGAATGGTGTGTACAGCTCATTGGTCCACATGCCTGTGCAGAAGTGGTATGCGGCATGGTCTTCCTGGAATTTCCTCACTGCGTCAGCATGCTCACCGAAGGCTTTGTTGTAGACTTCTTCGAGGCGTTTCTGCCCTTCAGGTGAGGTGTCGCGCTTCTCGTCCATGAACATGTTGTAGGAGGCATCATAGGAGGCTTTCTCGTAGGGGCGTATTGTCTCAAGGTACTCCATGTATTCCTTTTGCGCCTCGCCTGCCTTGATGGAGAAGCATTCGTAGTTGCCTCCGAACAGATTTCCGGTACCAACATATAAAGGCAGGCTGTCAAGGTGGGTTGCCGAAACCTGTATGGGAAGGTTCTCTACCATGAACTGGAGAGCCTTGATGTCGGTTAATTTTTCAGGATTGGTAAAGCGCAGCTCGAAGAGGGACGGCATGTCGACGGAGCCTTTTATCTCAAAGGAACCATCGGCGGCTGTGGACTCAACACGGCTCTGCGACTCGGTGTTGATAAGCTCGATTTTGCTTCCAGCCTTAAGTCCGGGGATCCTGCCTGTGATGGAGAAGCCAGGGGCTGTCTGTGCCACCATAGCTGCGGACGAGAGGAGCGAGATGAGTGTAACGAAGTGTTTCATAAGTAAGATTCTGCTATCTAAGATTGTTTTCAAGGTATACATCTATATCAATAGGACGGTAGGTAGAGCAGACGAGATTGCCTGCGGGATCGATGAGTATGAGACGCGGGATGGTGCTTATGGCATAGGCGCGTGAGGGCTCTTTGACCTGGTCGGGGTTGAGGCGGAGCTGGGTCCACTCCATTTTTTCTTCGGACATTGCCTTGTCCCAGTCAGCCTTTTCCTCGTCGCAGGAGATGCTATAAACGTTGAGCTTGCCGGCATACTGCTCATGAAGCTTGCGCACATGGGGTATAGCCGCACGACATGGGGAGCACCATGATGCCCAGAAGTCGATGAAGGTGTATTTTCCAGGGGTCACATAGCTTGACATCGGGCGAGCCACACCATCGGTGTTGTCGACGTTGAAATCAAAGAATTTCTGTCCGAGGCAATGCTTCATAGCCCTATCCCCTGCCTTGCACACATAGTTAACACGAGCAGTGTCGGGACAAGCATTGACGCTTTCGACCATTGCCTTGATCTCATCTCCGGTGTAGGCGAAAATCTTTGCGAGCTCCTTTACGGTAAGGTATGCCGAGAAGTGATAGGCGGGGTGAGTAGCGATGAAATCACGTCGGGCCGCTGCGAGCCCAGCTTCGGCTTCGTATTTCATTTTATCATATATCGCCATTGTGTCGGGGTGGTTCTTGGTCTCCATCCACTTTCCAGTATGCTTAAGTCCGATAACCTTGACATCCTCTTCAACACCAGCACATTTAGCCAGATACTCAGTAAACTGGTCGTGAGACGCGCTTCCTGAAACTTTCATGAATTTTTCATTGACAACAAACGGATTGGCTTTGACAATGCTGTCGAACGGGAGGGTGTAGGATACATCGATATCGGAATTCTCGACCATTATACGCGAGGATAGAAGGCGATATAAGCCGAAACTTTTGTTGCGGACCTGAGAGAAGGATAACTCGCACATCGAAGGCATATCCACGGAATTGGAGAAGGAGAAGTTTCCGTCGGTGGTGATGACTTCGGCAATCATCTTAGGATCGGCACCATCAACATTCACGAGAGTCACTTTGGTGCTGTCAGCAATCCCGGGGATGAAGCCCTTGATGGTGAAACTGTCACCCGCCATGGCGGGTGACACGATTCCCATGGCAAGCGCACTTACGAAAAACAAACTTGCTAATCGAGTGTTCATAATATTACATTAAAGTATTTAGTGATTTTTACTGCTTCATGAATCAACGCTGAGCATCGCGGCACCAGCGGACGGATAGAAGGTTGGTGCGATCGGTGGCGTCGCGCCCTACCCTTTCATTGCCGAATACGACCTTGCGGAAATAAGCGGTCTTCTTGAGCCCGGCATCAGGGGCTGTAGTAGAAGTCCAATAGTAGCCATACTCTTTTTCGTGACTTATATTCTTGTCGATCCATCCGTTATTCCTGACTCCTATCATGGCACCGCCGAGGAGCAATCCGATCTGCGGTCCTGAACCCTCAGTCATCAAAGCCTGACCGGCACTGCCACGCATGCCGAAAGAATCCACATCGGCGCTGCCGAGGGTTCTCTCAAGGTTCTTCCAGTCCTCGTCGGTTGGCAATCTCCATCCTTCAGGGACAGAGGCAAGAGCGTCGTCGTAGGTGAGGAGGTTTCCATAGCGAGGCATATACTCGGTCTCAGCATATTCCAACTGGCCGCCAAAGGCGAGTGCGTTACCCCAGTCCTGTTCGTTATCGAACTCATATTCAAGCATTGATGCTCCATTGCGGGCGTTGGAAGTGGTCCATTCAAGGTTTCCGATGCGTACCCATCCGTACTCATTGCCAAGATCGTCGGTCATAGTACCGGAGGCTGACGGAGACACTACCACATCGTCATCATCGCTGCATGAGGCGAACACACACGGAATAACCGCGAGAACCATATATAATAACTTTCTCATAAATAATTCATTCTAAAAATATAGTACGTCAAAACACATATCCTACCGATATGAATGCATCCTTAACGGAATTATACTTGACCATCACCTTGGGATATTCGCCATACATCTCTTCGACCTCTTCAACGGAGTGATCAAACGCAAGGTTGAAAAAGTCGTTGAAGTCGTCGGTGCCGTACATATAGAACATGTCGTAAGCCGGATAGCCCAAATTAAAGAAGCCTATATAACCCAAATTGTATATTAGAGACATATTGATACCATCCCATTCGGGCACGACACTGGATATGTACTTGTTGAGATAGGCACCGGAGAGCTGACGGAACTCTTCAAATTCGGGAGCATTCTGGTACATGCTGCTTACCTTGGTGCTGAGCATGTCCTTGCATACTTCCTTGAAGTACTCCTCAGCTTCGGCATCGGTGGCATCCATTATATCACCGACAGCAATGGCACGGCAGCTCACATTATTGACGGTCTTGATATCCTTTGTCCCATTATAATCAGTCGAAGTAAGAGACTTTGCCACAAGGATGGAGAACGGACGCAACTTCTCACCGAAATGCGGCATAAGATACTTGGTCATAAGTTCAACAGCCCTTGACTTGTCCTGATCGGACTCCAGGAACTCCAATCCGTATTCGATGTACTCATTGTAGGATGTGACGTTGTATCTGAAATCGATCTTATTCTCTTTCCACACATCCTCACCGAAAGCATCCTTGCCTACATATTCCCTTTTGAGGACATCGGAGAACAACAGGTTGACTTTTGTGTCATTGTAGAACTTGCGACGCATATCCGCCTCGGGGCCTATAGCGTCATCGGGGACCTTATAGAAGTTCTCTTCCTGACCAGTTGGCTCAAGGACTTCATCACTATCGGAACATCCTGCAAATGAGAGCCCAATAATCACGCAAAGAGTATATAGAATTGTTTTTTTCATTGTAGGTATTTTTAAGCCATAAAACTGTCAATCATATCACCATTCCCATTCCCAGCCGCTGCCACCTTGGTCACCGCCTTCGGTGTCGGGCTCGGGACGGTCAACACGCACCACCTCACGCCGGGGGCGGTTGTTGTTGCCGATAGAGGGTTGGAACTCCCTGATAGGACGAGGTATGGGCAGGGTGTAGCCTTCGTCGAATTCTTCAAGACGGAACACTTCAGCATAACTGAACTCCTTAAGGCCCCAAGGTCCTGTAGCGGCAAAGTAGCCGTGGGCATGCTCTATGACAGTTGACCATGGATAGGGCTGGCAAACAGTGTAGCGGCGCAGGTCGAACCATCTGTGCCCCTCAAGAATGAACTCACGAGCACGCTCCTCACGGATGAGGTCGATAAGATCATTGCCTGACTGGCTGACAGTGACAGCAGAACGGTAGCGAGTAAGCATAAAAGCCTCAAGTGTGGTACGCGCCAAGTTCTCATTATTGTCAAAAGCGGAAGCCTCGGCGAGTGTAAGATAGGCTTCGGGGGTGCGGAGCAGGAATGTGCTTGAGACATCGGAAACAGTGCTTCGCTTGCTGAACTGCCCATTGCGCTTGAGGAATACCGGCGACACCCCCAAGATCTCGGACTTGCCTATATAAAGCCCGGAACGCAAATCATCGGCGGAATACTTCTGCTCCATCACATCAGAAACGCAGAAATGAGGGGATGTCTGAGAGCCGAAATCGTCAACATTGTCAGAGAAAGCGTCAGCAATCCTGTATCCTCCCATGGAGAAGAGGGTCTCGGGGGATGAGAGATAGACACAATCGTCACCTACAGCCTTGGTGTGGAGGTCGAGAAGACGGCGGTTCTGATCAAGTGTGAGCGAGGCGTAGCGAGCTGCATTCTTCCAGTCCTGCATGTAAAGATACACACGGCTCCTGAACAGAAGGACGGCTGAATAAGTCGCCCTGTGGAGAGTCTTCACAGGGGTGTCCTTAAGAAGAGACTCCGCCTGAGAGAGATCGTCAAGAATCCTTGTGTATGTATCAGCAAGGTTCTCGCGGACATACTCCTGATCCTCCACAAACTCAGTGGTCTTAACAGGGACTCCCGGTGTGGATGCGGCAGTGGAAGGGTCGTAGGGCTTGGCATACATGTTGGCAAGCAGGAAATAGTAGGCGGAGCGGAGGAAGTAAGCCTCACCCTTTACGCGGCGTTTCTGTATCACGTCGTCAGGATCGTTCTCGGGCTGCTCGTCAATAAGGTATATGACCATATTGCACACATTGATGCTGCTATAGAGCTTATTCCAATATTTGTCATCGCCTCCGACATACTTCTTGAGAGGATTGTATCCCATCTCAGCCTGCCATGTGTAATAGGCATACATCGATGAGAGATAACTGTGAGTATCATACTCACTGACATAGGTCTGCTTCATCTCATCTGCCATAAAGTGGAGGCAGTCGATATCATCACCGTTCCTTCCCTGTGCGGACATGGCGGACGGCTGCATGTAGCCGGAACCGAGAAGCACCTCGTCAAGATCCTGCCAGCTCTCAACCTTAGCGAGATCCTGGGAATACTCCTGAAGGAAATCCGAACAGGATGCCATGCCAACGGCGGCAAACGCCCCCACGGCAAGACTTAGAATATATTTATTTACAGTTTTCATTGTTGCTGTCGGAATGTAAAGATTAGAATGAGACATTTAATCCGAATGAGAAGCTCGGACGGTCAGAAAGCTGAATGGTGGTGAATCCGCCCTGGGTAGGTGTCTGACCTTTGAGATCCTTGGCACACCATGTGTGAAGGTTATTGCCTGCGGCATGCAGCTCAAGGCGAGAGAGTCCCCATGGAGAGATGAGACGTTCTGGCAGCTCATAGGATATATTGACACTTGCGAGCTTAAGATAGTCGGCACTCACGACACGCAGGTCGCTGTAGTCGTACATGTCCCAATAGCTGTTGGCGATAACATTGATGTAGTCAGAGCCAGAACCTGTGGTGGACCAATGGTTGATATACTTGAAATAACTTGGGTGACCATTGGGGATGATAGCCGGGATATCGGTGTGAAGCTCATCGCCAGGCTGCTGCCAGCGGTCAAGATAATCGCGGCTAAGGTTGAGCTCGGGACGGATCTCGCTTGCGGTGGCAATATTAGCTCCGGAATAGGATTTCGCCGAAGAGCTATACATTCCGAACAGGCGTGTCTTAGCACCGAGACTATAGTTGAATGATGCGGTGACATAAAGACGTTTCCAACGCAGACGAGTGCTGAAGCTGCCTGACATGTACGGCTCACGCGAACCGGTAGCTGAAAGCACGCGGGTGTAGGTGTCGTATTTGCTAAGTCCGATCAGCTCGTCGACATGATCATACCAATCATCGAACATTGGACCACCGTCGATAGGGCTCAGACCGAGATAGCGGTAGGAGTAGAATGTGCCTACAGGCTGTCCCTTCACGATAGCATTACCGTTGAGGAAGTCCTGGAGATTGTAGGACTCACCTGCGGGAAGAGACTCAATGGAGTTGATGACTCTGGAGAAAGAGCCTGAGACACTCCATTGCCAGTAGCGGGTCTGGATAGGGCGTCCGGTGATGCTGACACTGTAGCCGTTGTTGGAGATGTTGCCACCGTTCACCACATAAGAGCTGTAACCGTTGACGGTGGATATGCTCTTGGTCATGAATGCATCCCTTGTGCGCTTGAAATATACGTCGCCTTCAAGTTCCAGACGGTTGTTGAGGAAAGCGATGTCGAATCCGAGATTGACGCTTGTGGTCTTCTCCCACTTTAGATCAGGGTTAGGGTTGCGTGAAACGGTAGATGTGAACTCTCCGAAATAGTCGTCCATGGGACCTTTCTTTATAATCATTACAGGGGACTGGTCGCTGAGCATGTTGCCCTGGAATCCATAGGAAGCCTTAAGGATGAAGCGGTCAATCCACGTCGCCTGCCTGATAAAGCCGAGCTGAGCGGGGTCGAATGACGCAGACACCGACCATATGGGAAGGATTTTGTCGTTAGCCCTGTCGCCGAAATTATTGGAGCCGTCGATACGAGCATTGGCATTAAGGAATATCATGCGACGCCAATTGTAGCTCGCGGTGGCATATGCCGAGATGACATTAGCCTTATTATTTGAGAGCGTGGGAACGTTATTGGAGATCCAAGCCTTGTAGTTGGGATAGTTGTCAAGATTGATACCTGAAACAAAAGTCATGCCACGGTCAGGGAAATATCCTCGGTCGATGCGGTTGTAACCGTCGTAAGTGTTAGAGGATGCTTCAAAACCTATGCCACCACTTATGTTGTGAATCTCATTCTCACCCAGATACCTGTTGGCGTCAAGTTGCAGACGACCGGTCCAGCTGCTGTTACGAGTATTGTTGAATGTGAGCTCTCCGCCCTGAGGCATTACGCTTTCAGCACTCGGTGGCATACCATACTCGCTATCGCGCAGCTCGGCGGCATACCATGTACGGTCGCCCCAGTAGCTATGCATGTCGGTGGAGCTTGTGGTGTAAGAAAATATGGCATTAGCGGAGAGCCAGTCAGTGAAACGGAAACGGAGGTTGGCATTGAGAGAAACAGTTGACTGTTTCTGCTTATTGTAGCTGTTCTCAAGCTCGTTAAGAATATTATAATTGTGTCCGTAAGAGTAACGCTGGAGCTTGCTGTAATAGTAAGGGGAGCCATCGGCATTGAAAGCAGGGATGGCACGGCTCGCGCTGTAGGCATAATCAACAGGATTTATCGACTCCTGATTGTACTGACGCTCGTTGACATTTCCGGTCACACCAAAAGCAGCCGAAAGCCATGGGGCAAAATTGATGTCAAGATTGACCATCGCACTGTAACGGCGGTTGGTGGTGCCCTTGATCACATCATCGTTGTCCATGAATCCGAGAGAAGCGTAGTAGACACCGCGCTCACCACCGCCGCTCACGCTGGCATTGTGCTGCTGGGAGAAGCTGTCGTGGGTGAGGAGGTTGAACCAGTCGGTGTTGACGGTCTCGACATATGCAAGCTCGCTGTTGAACTGCTCCTGAGTAATCTCCTTGTTAAAGAGACGCATCATTAGCCCTTCGTAACCGACCATAGAGGAGTTGGCGTTGTAGACGTAATTGTCGTTCCACAATTCACGGGAGAGCTGTATGCGCTCCTTGGAGTTCATCACGTCGACCGACTTGTCGGAATAGCGTGGACGGATCTTCCAGGTGAATGTGTTGTTGTAGCGTATCTGCGGCTTGCCCTCGCGACCACGCTTTGTGGTGATCACGATCACACCGTTTGCCGCCTTTGTGCCATAGAGGGCTGTGGCGGATGCGTCCTTGAGGATGTCGAGACGCTCGATGTCCTGTGGGTTGAGTCCGGCGATGGCGTTGCCTATACGGTTGACATAGTCAGGGTCGTTGAGGTCCTCGGCCGAGATGGGCACAGGGTCCTGCACTACGATACCGTCGACAACCCAAAGGGGCTCACGGTTGCCGATGATGGAGGATGTGCCGCGGATACGGATCTTGGGTGCAACACCCGTCTCGCCGGAATTGGACATGAACATGAGATCGGGCACCTGACCTTCGAGCATCTGGTCAATAGAAATGGCATCGGGGCGCAGGATATCCTCAGCCTTGATAGAGGTGATGGCACTGGTAGATGCACGTTTATCAATGACCTGATAACCTGTTACCACAACATCTTGAAGCACATTAGTGTCATCCTCAAGCATAATCGAAAGCTCGCCTCCACGCCATGTGACCTCAGCTCGCTTCATGCCTATATAGGAGATTTCAAGGGTTACACTCTTACGTCCTTTTGTCGGTAGAGTAAAAACTCCGTTAAGGTCGGTTGCCGTTGCTGTTTTGGGCGATTTCTTTTCCCATACAGATGCACCAGGAAGAGGTTCTCCGGCAGCATCGAACACAATACCCTTTATTAGGTTAACCTGCTTTATATCAGATTGTTGTGGGGGGGACAAATTGCCCTACTGATGTCCCAGAGCCGGCAGCAAACACACCAGGCACTGTCAAAGCAGCCATAGCTACTATAAGACACAGTAATTTCCAAAAAACGTAGGTTCTCATGGAGTGAGAAAATAAAAAAGGTTTATATTATGATTGGTTGACTTATAGAGGCAAATTTAGAAAATAATTCTTAAAGTCGCATAGCTTTAGTAAAGAAAAATTGCATTTTTCGTCCGAATTTAACACCAATGCTATCAAACGATGTTTTTTAACATATTTATATAGCATTCTGACATTAACACAAGCATACAAAAACAGATCAAAAGTAAAATTTTCCAAGAGAGAAAAAACACCACTCCGAAGGCGCATCGCCAATCCGACATATCATAATCTTAAGAATTATTAACTGCGGGAGGCTCCTCCTTATACATATATATAATATATCTTTGCAGTCAAACACGATAATTATCACATTTCACTCTTATGAAACACAGCCTCAGTTCAGCATTGCTAATGACCATAGCACTTGCCGCCCAAGGTAAATCACCGGAATGGGCGGACCCAGGTGTCAATGAGATCAACCGGATGCCAATGCGCACTTCGCACTTCGCCTACCGTGACGGCGAACCACACGACAAGACAGCCTCAGCGAACTTCCTCAACCTTGACGGAAAATGGAAATTCAAGTTTGTGGAAAACCGAGACGAGCGACCGTCGGAGGATGTGTTCTCCAAAGAATACGACGACACCTCATGGGGCACCATGCAGGTGCCAGGGATGTGGGAACTGAACGGTTACGGCTCGCCAATGTATCTCAACGTAGGGTATCCATGGCGCGGCAATTTCAGAAACAACCCGCCCATAACCCCTGACAAGGAGAACTCTGTGGGCACATACCGCCTATCCATCACCGTGCCAGCAGAATGGGAGGGCAAAGATGTGATAGCGCATTTCGGCTCCGCCACATCCAACCTTGCGGTGTGGGTAAACGGCAAGCGTGCGGGATACGGCGAGGACAGCAAGCTCGCCCAGGAATTTGATGTCACCCCTTACATCATACCAGGAAATAAAAACCTTATAGCCTTGCAGGTGGACCGATGGTGTGACGGAACTTATCTTGAGGACCAGGACTTCTTCCGCTTCGCAGGGCTTGCGAGAGAGAACTATCTGTATGCCCGAGAGAAGAACCGCGTGGAGGATATCCGCGTGAACGGTGACCTCACCAACAATTACACCGACGGCAGACTATACTATGAAGCAGACATAAAAGGATCCGGCACACTAAGCATCAGACTGACATCGCCCGAGGGGGAGGTGGTGGCCAATGCCGAGCGTAAAGACGCCAAAGGGAAGGTGAGCATAACCATGGATGTAAAGAACGCTGACAAATGGAGCGCGGAATCACCTGCCCTATACACCCTCACAACAACTTTCACGCCGAAGAAAGGGGCAGCTGAAACCATACCTATCAAGATGGGATTCCGCAAAGTGGAGATAAAGGATTCGCAACTTCTCGTGAACGGCCAGCCTGTGCTCTTCAAGGGAGCCAACCGCCATGAGCTTGACCCTGACGGGGGGTATGTGGTGAGCGAAGAACGCATGCTACAGGACATAAAGAGGATGAAGGAGATGAATATCAATGCGGTGCGCACATGCCACTATCCTGACGATCCACGATGGTATGACCTGTGTGACCAATACGGCATATATGTTGTTGCCGAAGCAAACATAGAATCGCACGGCATGGGCTACGGCAAAGAGAGCCTTGCCAAGAACCGCGCCTACCACAAAGCCCACCTTGAACGCAACCGCCGCAATGTTGCCGCCAACCGCAACCATCCTTCAATCATAGTGTGGTCGCTCGGCAATGAAGGCGGATACGGCAAGAACTTCGAGGATGCCTACGACATGGTGAAGGGAATGGACGCTTCGCGCCCGGTGCAGTATGAGCGCGCAGGCCATGACGGCAAGACCGACATATTCTGCCCTATGTATTTCCCATACGAAGCGTCGGAACGATATGCCTCCAACCCCGCCAGCACAAGACCGCTGATACAGTGTGAGTATGCCCACGCCATGGGCAACTCGGAAGGGGGATTCAAGGAATACTGGGACCTCATAAGAAAATACCCTAAGTTCCAAGGCGGATACATATGGGACTTCGTGGACCAGTCGATACGCCATACCACCCCTGAAGGGAAGATGGTCTATGCCTACGGCGGAGACTTCAAGAGCACAGATCCAAGCGACCAGAATTTCTGCGACAACGGACTAGTCTCCCCCGACCGAGTGTTTAACCCTCATGCCTATGAAGTACAGCGAGTGTACCAGGATATACACACCACCCTCACACCGGAGGGTGATATCGAGGTGTTCAACGAGCGTTTCTTCGCACCGCTCGATGACGTGAGGATGGAATGGACCCTACTCACAGACGGCAGACCGACCCGCACAGGAAGCATAAACGACCTGAATGTGTCGCCACAGGGACGCAGCAAGATAAAGATAGACTTCGGTCCTATAAACGATGACACAGAGGCTCTGCTGAACGTAGCCTACACACTGAAAAAATCGACCCCTGTCCTTGACGGCGGCACAGTGATAGCCCGCGAGCAGATAAGACTCACTCCGGAGAGATGCAGAATGGCTCGGCCAAGTGACAAGCCGGTGGACTACATAGACCGGAGCGGAGGTGTCCTTACCATTAAAGGTAAGAATTTCACAGTGGCATTCAATGAGAACAACGGTTTCATAGCCCGCTATGAGGTGGACGGAAAGGAAATGCTCAACAAAGGTGCGATGATAACGCCCAACTTCTGGCGCGCACCAACCGACAATGACTACGGAGCAGGATTGCAGAAGAAGCTTGCCGTATGGAAAGATCCCGGAATCAAACTCAAGAGCATGAAACCGGGACACAGAAACGGAGTGGCTACGGTCAAGGCTGTGTACACCATGAGCAATGTGGCTGCGACTCTGACTATGGAGTATGCTATAAACGGAGACGGAGCAATAAGCATAGTGGAAAAGATGACCCCGGAGGCGGATAGCAAAGAGGTGCCCATGCTTTTCCGTTATGGCATACAGATGCCTATGCCGGCAAGATACGAGACTGTGGATTACTACGGAAGAGGACCGGGGGAGAATTACTGCGACCGCCAGCAAGCCTCAGACCTCGGCATATACCGACAGAGCGTGACATCGCAGGCTTACCCATACATACGCCCGCAGGAGACAGGGACCCGCACCGATCTGCGCCGCTGGGCTGTGCTCGACGAGTCGGGCTCCGGAGTGGAGTTCACATCCACAAAGCCGTTCTCCGCTTCTGCAATCCATTATACCATCGAGTCTCTCGACGGCGGACCGGAGAAGCCTAACAGCCACTGGGGAGAACTGACGCAGGATGATGTGACAAATGTCCTCGTTGACTATGCTCAGCTCGGCATGGGGTGTGTGGACAGTTGGGGCGCGCTCCCTCTCCCACAATACAGGGTGCCATTCGGGGAATACACTTTCAATCTCACTATCACTCCTGTGAAAAACAGGTTCTGACAGTAATTACATTATAATATCGGTATCAAACACCGGTAAAACCCTAAGGGGATTTACCGGTGTTGTCTTATGGGCAAGGAGGCGGGAAACAGCAGCCAAAGGAGGCTGTGGCGCGCTCCTGCCCTACTTGTAAAAAACTATAAAAAACAACCGGAGGTAGGATTTTTAGAAATAATCCACTAAATTTGCAATTGAAAACAATCATTTCAATTGTGTCAGAAAGATAACCGAATCCATATGACATCCGGAGAAGTGGCAAGCTATGAAATGCTCCCAATCACCTGAGCATGTATGGCACTGACAACAATACAATCAATGATACTGAACTATGATACCATGCTTATTCAACCACCTGGGGACCGGTGAGATAATCGTGATACTTGCGGTGGTGCTTCTGCTCTTCGGCGCGAAGCGCATTCCGGAACTCGCCCGCGGAATAGGCCGCGGCGTGAGCTCTTTCCGTCAGGGGCTCAATGAAGTTGCCGACGAAATAGACAACGCTGAAAAGAAAAAGAAAGAGGATTGAGCCAGGAACAACAGGGATTCTGGGATCATGCCGAGGCGTTGAGGAGAGTGCTCCTACAGAGCATCGGGGTGGTAGTGGGGCTTATGTGTATCTATTTTGCTGTGATGCCTGAGCTCTTCGACAGGGTTATACTCGCACCCTGCCACGCGAATTTCCCATCCTACCTACTGCTTGACACCACAGGGGGATCAGCTGACGGAGGACGCCAGGACATACAGATAATAAATATACAGCTCGCCTCGCAGTTTCTCACCCATATGACAACATCGATGTGGCTTGCTGTGGTAACGGCTTTCCCTGTGACAATATACCTGCTGTGGAGGTTTGTGTCTCCGGGGCTTTACGAGTATGAGAAGCGCGGGGCAGGCGCGGTGTTTTTAGGCGGGAATGTGATGTTCTATCTCGGAGTAGCCACCGGGTACTATCTTGTGTTCCCGCTGACTCTGCGTTTCCTTGCCGGATATCAGCTGAGCCCATATATAGCCAATCAGATATCCCTGGACTCGTACATAGACACATTCATGATGCTCCTGCTTGTGACAGGGATATTGTTCGAGCTTCCGGTCGCCGCATGGCTCTTAGGGAGAATCGGTGTGCTGAACAGGGGATTTTTCCATACGTACCGCCGCCATGCCATAGTGGCACTCCTCGTGTTGGCCGCTGTTGTCACACCGACAGGCGACCCTTTCACTCTCGCTGTAGTATTCATACCTATATATATTCTGTGGGAGCTATCGGCACTTACTGTGCCTGCCGGCAATCCCGCAATAACCGTTAACACAGCCAAGACATGACAATAGGAATAATCGTAGCCATGACTAAGGAGCTGAATCTGCTCCTGCCCCTCATGGAGAACCCTGAGGTACAGAACACAGGGGGCACAGAGTTTCACCTGGGAAAGATATCCGGGCACAATGTGGCACTCATGGAGTGCGGAATAGGCAAAGTGAATGCCGCCATAGGGACTGTGACCCTGATAGACACTTTCCATCCCGATCTCGTGATCAATACCGGCGTTGCTGCCGGAGCTGGAGATGATGTAGCCGTGATGGACTCAATAGTGGCAACGAATGTGGCTCACCATGATTTCTGGTGCATAGGCGAGGAATGGGGACGCGTGCCGGGATGTCCGCGCCTCTTCCCTGCGCTGACGTTCGCCAAAGCAGTGGACGGAAGCAATGTGAAACGCGGACTGATAGCCTCAGGGGAGCTCTTCATCACATCGAAGGAACAGGTGGACGGAATCAAGGAACATTATCCAGATGTGCTTGCCATAGATATGGAAAGTGCGGCTATCGCCCAGGGATGCTATATGAGGGGGATACCTTTCTTCTGTATGCGCGTGATCAGCGACACCCCATGGTGCCATCACGATAATTCAAGGCAGTACGAATCATTCTGGGATGATGCGCCACGCCAGTCATTCTCTCTCATACAAAAACTGATATCTTCGCTATAAAGCGGACCTTAACCTGTATTTGCATAACCCATACATGCTGAAAACTATGGAGAAAATAGCGAGCTTCACCATCGACCATGAGCGACTGCTACGCGGCATATATGTGTCACGCCGCGACACCACTCCCGCTGGGGACACTGTGACGACCTTTGACATACGCATGACCGAGCCTAACCGAGAGCCGGCTCTCACACCCGAATCGCTCCACGCAATGGAGCATCTTGCCGCCACTTATCTGCGCAACCGTCCAGACTGGCGCGACCGGGTGGTGTACTGGGGCCCTATGGGGTGCTGCACAGGAAACTATCTTCTAATGCAAGGGGCTCTTGAGCCCTGCGACATACTCCAGCTTATGCGCGACACCATGGATTATGTGGCATCATTCAACGGAGAGGTGCCCGGAGCAACGAGCCGCGACTGCGGAAACTATTCATTCATGGACCTCGCCGAAGCCAAGCGCAATGCCCGCAGATATCTCGATGAGGTGCTCAATTGTATAACCGACGAAAATCTCAGCTACCCGCGGTGAAGGACATCAGGGGAATAAAAGGGAAATTCTACATAGCCTCGCTCATAGAGGAGGGGGAGTACGAGCATCAGGACTTCAAATTCGCTGTGTCAGATGCCCGGAAGATAGCCCGCAGCCTGTCGGCTTTCGCCAATAATGACGGAGGACGGCTGCTCATAGGGGTGAAGGACAACGGCGCGATAGCGGGAGTGCGCAACGAGGAGGATATCTTCGTGGTGGAACAGGCTGCCGAGATGTACTGCGAGCCGCCTCAGGAGATAAAGGTGACTGCCTTCAAGGCTGAAGGCGGGCATACTGTGATGCGAGTGGAGATAGGACGTGCCCCAATACGTCCGGTGCATGTGAAGGAGACAGGAGGCGAATTGCGCGCATACTACAGGGTGCGTGACGAGAATATAGCCGCCCCTCCACTGCTTGTACGCGCCTGGAAGCACGCCTCGGGCAACGAAGGCTCTATCATAGAGGTAAACAGCCAGGGGCGCATGCTTCTTGAGATGGCATCAGACAGCGACGGTGTGACCATAGAGGGGTTCATGCTTGCCGCACATGTGTCGCGCCAGACAGCCGAGGATATCGCTGTAAGCCTCTACGGCATGGGGCTGATCGAATTCATGTATAACGGCACATGTTTCACTCTGAAATCATTATGACACGATACATATCGCGACATCTGCTGCCAGCAGTACTGACAGCCATGTTTCTTGCCGGATGCGGAGGCAGAGAGAATCCGCAGCATTCTGTGGCAGGATTCAAGGATCATGAGATAGTGGGTATAGACATCAGTGCGCATAACGGTGATGTCGACTTCAAAAAAGTAAGGGAAGGTGGGATAGAATTCGTGATAATCAAAGCCTCGGAAGGAGGCACATTCAAGGACCGGAAGTTTGTCGACAATGTGCGCAACGCCAGAAGAGCCGGGATGAAGATAGGCGCGTACCACTTTTTCCGTTTCGATACTCCGGGCTATATACAGGGGCTTAATTTCGCCAATTCCATTCACGGGCGCAGTCTTGACCTGCCAGCAGTGATCGACATAGAGGAGTTCACCAACCCAAACCTACAGACCACCAAACTGGTGATGAGCCGAGTCACAGAGATGGCGGACTATCTTGAAAAACGTGGGTACAGGGTGATGCTGTACACCAACAAGAAGGGGCATGCAAGATTCATCAAGGGTCAGCTTGCCACCTATCCGCTTTGGCTATGCTCACTTGGAACTCCCCCTGAAGGTATAGACTGTGACTTATGGCAGGCAACACATCACGGAAGAATAGACGGTGTGGACCACGATGTAGACATAAATGTGTTCACCGGGACCCGATCCGGATGGGACCGTTTTGCATCGGGAATAATGGCTGAAAAGAAGTGACGGTAAAAAATTCAGCATGTAGGAAAGCCACTTGCGCTTCCGCACATGGAGGCAGGTGGACCGTCCACGTTTCGGATAATCCTGTATGGTGCGGTAATCCCCGAATCCGTTAGAGATTATGTTTTTATTGTACCTGTCTTTGCGAAGTTGCTCTTTCTTCTCATCAAGCCATATGTCCAAGCGGGTATCGCTTTTTTCAAACCGATCAATGTCGAAGTTGTCTATCAGGACTTCGGGCAGGATTGCTCTGAGCAGTTGGTCTGGTTTCATTTTGCAAAGATAACACTATGCTCTTGACATCTTCCCCGCCCACCGGGAAAATCCGCTGATCCGATAAAAGAGCCTAAATTTCACTAATAGATACAAATAAAGCATTGAGAATAAACTTTAATTAGCTTATTTTCAACACTTTATATTGTGTGATCCGAGCGGGCTTTGTGAGAGTGGTGTTATCTTATTGATTATCAATTTGTTGGTTGACGTAATTGAGAAGCAATGTACCACGGTTTGTACCACATTTTCCGCTCTATTTTGGAGGGCAAAATTGCCCTGATTTATCACTACCTGCGAGAGCATCACAAAATTAACACTTATTATCCGAATATTTGCCAAATAAACAATATTTAACTATTAAAAATTGTGGTTCTCATACTTGAACGCCTGTTTTCGGGCAAAAGTTCGGTGCTGTGGACGGGTGTCCGGGAGCCTCAAAAAAGGTGGCGAAAAAGGTGGCGCACACTGACCGAAAAAGTGGCGGAAAAGGTGTCTGTAAAAGTGTCCCCAAAGGTGTCCCCATAAGTGTCCGAAAGAGTGTCCCCAAGAGTGTATGTAAGTGTGTCTGTATCAGTGGCGGTAAATGTGTCGGAACGGGTGTCTGAAATGGTGGCGGCAGAAGTGGCGGATAAGGTGTCGGTCAAGGTGACGGCAAAGGTGGCGCATATCAGCCGAAATCCGTACTGTTTTTCCCACTTGCTTCCCAGTCTGAAAAATCCCACCGCAGGGAGAAGATTATGCCTGCCCTCCTGATTTTCTCCCTTAAAGAAAATTTCACGGAGCAGTCCTGTGTCGATACCGTCTCCACAACGACCGTAATCCTCTCCAGCCGAGCAGAAGCAGCCAACAAATCATACGCCATACCAAAGACACAATCCGGCAGGCAAGACGTATAATCATTACAAGCGACCATCGGATAAAGCGGAGCAATAATCCTGCGACTATCGCAACGGGCAATAGATATATCATCAATAGAAGTGCGAACATGGTGAGAGATATTATGATGTTCAGATAGTCTGATAATGCCATTTCAACATCATCAAACTATCGCCCGAAGTAATGCTCCGAGTATGTAAATATACTAAATTTCAATGACTTATGCAAATTTTCAAGCCATTATTTTAGTACATATTCATCTGATTTTCACATCATTTCATGCTCTGATACAAGCCATATCACTGTATATGATAATGTGATTGTCGTGACAGCAACAGCAGTCACTATCCGATAACGACAGTATGTGATAATAAGAGTGTATGATACATAGGGCAAATCATTATTCTTTGATTGAGTACCGATGTTCCAAGTTGTCAGATAAAAAGATTATGTTCGGAATTTGTGCGCGGTCAACCGAAGTGAGCTAACTTCGCCGCGCGAAGCGAGGTCGGGAGTGCATCAGGGCACTCGTGCCAAAGGTGCAGAATTTGTTAAGCAAGTTGTACTTTTCCCCGGATAAAACGGAGTTTTACCGAAGAAAAGTAACTTGCCACCCTGTCGGGCGGAGAAAATCAGCTCGCAACTCGCCGATTTTTAATCACTGGAAAATATGGAAAAGAGAACCAACAGAATAGAGATTCTATTTACCGACACCGAACTTGAACGGCTCAAAGTCCGCTCAAAGGAATTCAGGAGCATAAGCTCGTATATCCGTGCCGCACTTGTGGAGTTTTCCGACAAGGACGCGAAAGACCGTATGCAAGCCGTGGAAGAGATGGCCTCGCTCTGCCGGAGATTCAAGGACGAACTTGGCTGGGCCGGCGGCAATCTCAACCAGGCAATGAAACGCGCCAACGAACTTTCCGTAGCCGGATTGTTGAGCGAGACATATTATAAAGAGGTACTGATACCTTCCATAGATGGCTTGAAGAAGACTATGGATAAAATCATAGCCGAACACTCCGATGTAGTAAGCAAGATAATACGCAGTGTACTGAAGAACGGATAATCCGAACATCTGATGCAACTATAACCGAATTATCATATAGCCCCGGTTCCTTATACTCATATAATCCCAAACCGTGATTTTATCTTAATCATATATTCACATGATAGCGACAATACTTCCTTCAAGCACCTGCTTCCATGCAGTCGGATATAATGAACGCAAGGTAGCCAAAGGCTCGGCACATCTGCTGGAAATGAAAAATTTTGATGCGGTCGAAATGTTGGGACACCATACCCCCGACGACCTCGTCGCCTATCTTGAAAATTACTCTTCCAAAAATCCGAGAATCAAGAAAGCGCAGTTCCACATGGCGTTTTCATGCCGGGGACACGAAAAGACGGAACAGGAACTTCTGGACTTCGCCCATGAATATCTCCGGGAGATGGGATATGGAGAAGAAGGACAGCTCCTGCTGGTTTACGGACATACCGATACTGACAACACACATATACATATAATAACATCGCGTGTGGCACCGGACGGTCGCAAGATAGACCATAACCATGAACGGGTAAGGTCGCAACGTGTGGTCGAGCGGTTGCTTGGAAACGACATTAACGAGAAAGCACACAGGGATATGGAAGAAGCCTTGTCTTATAAATTCGCATCCATCACACAGTTCAAGGCTCTTATGAACTCGCTCGGTTATGAGTGTTACGACAATGAGGGAGTGGTATCCATAAAACGTGGCGGTGCCGTGTGTCTTAAAATACCGCTGGAGGAAATCAGCTCACATTACCGTTCAACGACATTCGACCGCCAGCGCAGGAGACAGCTCCGCGCCATATTCGCCAAATACCGAGACCTGACCGCCAACAAGAAAGAACTCGCCGATGAACTGAAAAGGAAATTCGGTATCGAGCTTGTGTTTTTCGGAAAGAAAGATTCTCCATACGGCTATATGATAATCGACCATAACAAGAAAGCTGTCATCAACGGAGGCAAGATATATCCGATAAAGGAGCTGCTGGATTTTGCGACACCTGATGAACGGTTCGCAAGAATAGACTCACAAATCGACGCCCAGTTAGCAAATGATCCAAAAATCACCATCGGCGAGCTTAACGACATACTGAGCCGCCAGTACAAAGCCTATGTGAAACAAGGGCAGATATGGCGAGGCAGAGACAGCCGTCCTCTCCGTTCCCATATGTGGGAGGCTCTGAGACGCAACAACCGTATTCAATGGGTGGAGTCATTCGCTCCGGCAACGGAAGCGGAGCGGGACTTTCTCTGTTCGATCGGAAAGGTGACTGTGCCCCACATGGTGGAAATCAACGGGACAAGGACAACACAATACAATAATCGGCTGTCAGATCTGAGAAGCATATTTGACAGCAGCACAGGTTATATACACCGTCAGACACTCCGCAGTGCAGGATTTACAATCCGGGATATTGAGGGAGAAATGTATGCCTTTGACATGAAAGCCCGCGTCCTTATAAATCTTGAAAACGAGGGCTTCGATATAAGACGGCTCCAGTTTGTCAAGAATCCCGTCGAGGACAAAAAACAAAACGCGGCCGTCAGACGAAAGCCCGGTTCCGGAATAAGGAAGCCGCATGACGTGGAGTCAGGTCAAGGCCAGAACAGGGAATGGGAAGTAGGCTACAAAGGGGACTATGACAGGATAGATGATGAGTCCTCGATAAAACGATAGGTAATTCCGTGACTTTTATCCGATGGCCTTTTTACCGCCATTTTAATTAGAAACGTCATTTGGAGTCTGTTAATGTAATCTTTCTTGGGGTTATGTCAGGAATATGTATTAATTTTGAGCAGTGAAAGAAGTTTTCTACATATCGGCTTTGATAATTGCAATCATTGGGGCTATTATTATAGTCCGATGGTTTGCTCGTTTCATATCAAGACGGTTAAATCCCTGGCTTTCTACATTACTAACTCTTATTGTTACCGGTTTGCTAATTATATTTTTGATAATGTGCATTTTCACTGTCAGCATGAGCTTGGGGCCAACAAATCCAAATATCTTATAGCCGAGTTTTGTTGATATTAAACCGTAGCAGTAGAATATACATAGGTCGCTTATGTAGCAAAATACATAACCTAAACTCCTAATTTGCCGCGAGTATATGACTGCCACAAAAGCATTATATCGCTGACTTCTGCATAATTATTATGTTGAATTAATTTACATATGTGAGTAGCTGAGGAAATTATAGGTGAATACCATTCTTTGTTATCATCGTCATTTAGCGTAATGAGAGTAGTTAAGAATGGGATAGCTTGAGCATATTCATTTAGGACAAGATACGAATAGGCAAATAATTCAGTCCGTGCAACCGAACTACCATAAAAACGGATTTGACAATTCAATACGGCATTGACAACATCAATTATTGAATTTAGATGAGATAGCTTATCATTATACACCCGGCAAATTTCATCTAAAGAAGTATCTATCTCGGTATATTCCCATTCTCCAATCACATCACCCAAAGAAAGATCTATATAATCAAATTTTATGTATAATGGTTGAATGAAATATCTAATAGAAAATGTATTAGATTGGAAACGATTTGGTTCTACACAAAACCCCGCTACCATCAAAAAATTATTATGATTGAGGAATTTATAAGCAATTTGTTTATGATGATGTAAAGATAGCTTATTTGCTATCTTTAATGCCACATTTGAAATCCGAGAATTACGCATATTACTTGGTCTTGAGTGCAAATATAGTAATAATTCTGGTATATATCTTCTTCCATATCAAGCAATTTTCAGTGGTTACCCTTAATAGAAAGAGGAAAGGCATCCTATGCAATCACTATTTCCTGAGAATGGGGTATGAACTCCTTGCCGACTATGCTACTATAATGTGCTTACGGCTTGCGCTTCTCGTTTGAGCTATTATCAAGAAAACATCAGTCGTCTTATAAAACTAATGGCTTTCCCGTGACTTCTATCCGGTGACAATGTGTGCGTGATAGCCACTATATTACACGCTCAGATAGCCATTTCAACACAATATCGCATTATCCGATGATGAAAACTGTTCGGAATTTCGGGTTTAGCAATCGGCCCATGATAATTTTGCTCAAAAACCAACCGACAGTTTCTATCAATGGAATCAACCTGTATAATCACATTCGCCAATCAGAAAGGCGGAGTCGGCAAGACAACGCTGTGCGCCCTTTTCGCAAGCTACCTTGTGTCAAGGGGGCACAGCGTGACCGTGTTCGACACCGATCCGCAGCAGTCCATCGTCAAGAAACGCACAGCGGACACCGCCACCTATGCAGGAGTGCCGCTGCCTTATAACATATATCCTTTCAGCATGAGCAACGAGCCGGCTCTTATCGCGCTGATCGAGAACCTGCACAACTCAGCCGCCGTGGACTTCGCTCTGTTTGACTCGGCAGGCAGTCTCAACGACCAGGCGTTGCTGGCACTTTTCGCCAATACGGATTATTTGCTGACTCCGTTCCACTATGACAATCTGACCGTACCCTCCACCGCTATATTTGTCGCCATGATAGTCGAATTGAGACGAAGCATCGGAAATGCCATGAAAACGGTACACTATGTAATACCCAATCTTGAAGAACAGGGTGTCGGCACCAAAGAGGAAAAGGAGTTATGGAAGCTCGTGAACAAGAAGCTGAGCGAACACGTGCGTATAGCACCGACCGTTTATAAACGCCAGACACTACGCCGTTTCAGCACAATCTCCGGCATGGACGACCAGATGCTCGTAGTTTCACCGGCCTTCGACCATATTTACAATGACATATTCGGCATACCAAATACAGAAGAAGAATGAACCAGGACACCCCATACCCCAAACTGAACGACCTGCTCGGAGGACTCGGCAACCTTGTTCCCGGAGCGGAGACCATGCCACCGGCACCGGAACAGCATACCGTTCCCGAACCTGAGCCGTCGCCCGACAATGACGATGACTGGGAGCTTTTCAGAAAGAACCTTGCCCTGTATAATTTCAGGGAGAAAAAAGATGACCGCATGATATGCAAGCTCGACCGCGACCTTGCGGACTCCCTCGATGCCTGCGACATCGACCGCAAATGCCGCTCCGATATTGTGAACGCAATAGTCAGGACTTTTGTAAACCGGTATCTTGACAGGCTTCGGCAATTCAGGAAAAACAACAGGTCATTACTCGGCAACACATAAAAACTTACTGGATATGAGAACAATCAAATGGTCTTATGATATGCTCCGCACACTGCGTGAGATGTATCCGCACGACACGAATACACGGATAGCAGCAGCTATCGGTGTGGGTACGAGGTGTGTGGTGGCGAAAGCAGCCGAACTCGGACTTGAAAAGGAACGTGACATCAGACGCAAGGAAGCTGAGAGAATCCTGATGGAGAATTACCGCACTCATTCCCAGTCCGAACTGTCACGCCTGACAGGATTGAGTCTCCGCACCGTCAAACGCATGGCCGGACGTTTGGGACTGAAACGCGATGCCGATGATGCCTCACGGTTCATTTCCTCCAGACGCAAGGAAATAATACGTCGTGAGAGACTGCGCCTGAGGATAGGACTTGCCCCGATAACCAATGTCAAGGTCACAGGCAACCGCCGACGAGCCATCTTACGCAACCGGCTCAAACAATACGGATATGTGGTCATGCGAGGCAATGACACCGTATTTTTCAGTCCTGACATGGCACGCTGTTCAAGACACGAGGACAGAGGCGCATCCCTCGGCCTTACTTTTCTCCCCTTGCCGCAACAACAATCATTCACAACAAAAATAATCTGATAATCATGTTCGGAACTATTTTTACCTGCCTGACAGCCGTACTCATATTATATTATGCAGTCCTTGTCTGTATGGATCTTTTCATAAAGCCTACGGGAGCCGCCGATGAATCCGGCACACCCGATGAAGCTGAGATCGACATATCCGATGAAGCAAACTCATTCAAGGCAATCGAAATCAAGCGCGGTCAACAGAGTGCCAAGAAGCCGGTCAAGGCTCCGGCCGAGAAACCGACCCTCTCCAAGCCGCTGATGACAAATTATCTTCCGGTTGAACAGCTTGCAAGAAAAGCCCGCAACATAACCAGTTCTGAAGATGCCTCCCTCGCCGGCCTCGGAGAAATCATCATCAAATGTGAATCCGCTGCTTGACATCAACTGACTTGCCGCTAACCATATTCGTATAACCCGATACCTCTCTCTCCAACCGATGCCTTTATTGAACTAAGTTGTCTTTACTGCCCGACACTGCCTTTAACG
>OFFU01000565.1_pt1 | contig 36858 bp, 34 predicted proteins | sample 1521451 | NCBI WGS metagenome assembly OFFU01 (sample SAMEA3504106, study PRJEB24116) | mouse gut metagenome | biome: mouse gut; feature: mouse-associated habitat; material: faeces | place: Denmark | collected 2011 | reverse complement strand
TAATATTATAATTATTAATTACACTGTATATTATGTACGGTGTAATTTTTTTGTAAATGCTTTTATAAAATAAAAGTCGAGTTTTTAAGGTTACTATCGAACAATGCACAAAATTGACATTGGGTTGATAAAAATACTCCTTTTTATGCGTAAAACTTTAATTTTAGTATATTTACGGCTAAATATAAGTAACAAATATAAGTGTGTTTGTGTAATTATACTTTAGTACGGTAAAGTATTTGCAAAAATCAAGGAAATTACCGAAAAACACTTTACAACTTTAGCGTACTAAAGTATAATAGTAGCATAAACAAAAAACAAGATTGCAAAATGCAATTAATAAGGAGAATAAAAATGAAAAAGAAATTAGGTATTGTGCTAGCAGTAGTAGCAACAGCAGTAATCTCAATCGTCAGTCTAGTAGGTTGTGCAAAACCAGATACAGATTTAAAAACCCCTACAGCACAAACAGATGCTTTAATGGATGTGCAAGCTAATCAAGCAGACATAGCTATCGTTGATGGTGTATTTGCAGGATACACTTTGGCACAAGAAGGCAACTCTTATGACAAATTAACGATTATCGAACTAGAAGATTTCAAACCTGAAGCTGAGTCTTATGGTGTAGCGGCAAAGAAAGGTAAAACAAAATTGATGAATTTTATCAACAAAAGACTTTATGAAATTAAAGATACCGATTACAAAGAAATTTGCAAAAAATACGGTCTACAGAGCAGAGCAGTTGAATTTGCAGCACCTACAGGCGAATGGGAAGATTGGAAGAGCGAAATTGTAAATAATACAATCACTATCGGATTTACAATCGCACCGCCTTATGGTATGGGGTCAAATGAAGCACCGGAAGGTTTTGACTTTGATTTGGCAAAAGCAGTTTTCGCTGACCAAGGTATTACTATTAAAGGAAAAGTAATTGAATGGGATAGCAAATTTGATGAGTTAAATTCTAATGCAATCGATTTGGTTTGGAATGGTATGACAATTAGAAAAGGTTTTGAAGACAAAGCTGAAATTTCTGTACCTTACTTAACAAATGAGCAAGTTATCGTAGCAAGAAAAGATAAGGCAAATAGTTATAAGAAAATTGAGGACTTGAAAGGTTGTATAATCTCCGTAGAAAAAGGTTCCGCAGGAAATAACGAAGCTTTAAAAATCTTTAATACTATCGATAATGAAGTATTTGCAGCTTGGTTAGAAAAAAATCCTGAGCAAAAAACTGTATGGGAAGAAATTAAATAACATAAAAGTTATTTATCAAGGTTATTATGAGTATTCAAGTTATAATGGATAGTTTATTTAAAGGCTTTGGCATGACGGTAGCAATATTTTTTGCTACCCTTGTCATTGCTTTGCCTTTAGGACTTATTTTTTCATTTTTACAAAAAAGCAAGATAAAAATAGTAAGCGGACTTATGAATTCCATAATTTGGGTAGTAAGAGGTACTCCGCTAATGTTGCAATTAATGATTATATATTATGGTCCGGGGCTACTTTTTGATGTAAGATTAAGGGATTTTGAGTTTACAGCTACAATAATTGCTTTTGCAATAAATTATGCTTGTTATTTTTCGGTAATATTCAAAGGTGGTATAAACGCTGTCCCAAAAGGTCAATACGAAGCTTGTCAAGTTTTGGGTATGAAAAAATCTCAAGCATTTGTAAATGTTGCAATGCCGCAAATTTATAAAAATATATTGCCTCCAATGAGTAACGAAATTATTACATTGGTAAAAGATACTTCGATAGCAAGAGTTATTGGTTTGCCGGAATTATTGTTTAGAGCTAACAGCATAAGAAGTATTACCGCAAATATTTGGCCTATGTTTGGCACAGGAATTTTTTATCTTGTATTTGTTGGAATATTGTCAATCGTATTTGCACAGCTTGAAAAGCGAACAAATAGGTACAGGTAAGGGAGGATTTTATGGAAAAGATTTTGGAAATAAAAAATTTGAATAAGTCCTTTGGATTAAACCATGTACTTAAAGATATAAGCTTTAGTATGCAAAAGGGCGAAGTAATTGCAATTATCGGCTCAAGCGGTGGCGGAAAGTCAACTTTGCTAAGATGTTTAACATTTTTGGAAAAAGCACAAAGCGGAAGTATTTGGATTGGCGGGGAAGAAATTGTCCCAAGTGAATTACAACCTGTAAAACCTAAGTTTATGTTTGTGCAAAAGCTGCCTTGTGGAAGTGGCAAAAAGTTTAAGTTTGTAAATAAATATGAGGAAAATGGTAAGAAAAAATTTAAGTTTTTTACTACAGTACCCGTAGATATGACTTACAAATATAATTTTTTCAAAAAATATATCCCTACGGATGAAAACGGAAATCCACTTTCCGAAATCAATGTGAGTATATATCCGAAAGACAATGTTTTGAGGGAAAAAGCATTGAAAATGGGACTTGTTTTTCAAGATTTTAATTTGTTCCCACACAAAACAGTGATAGAAAACTTGATAATGGCGCCAATGTTGGTAAAAAATATGGATAAGCAAGTAGCTATAAATTTAGCAAAAGAACAACTTGCAAAAGTAGGACTATCCGATAAGGAAAACGCATATCCTTGCGAGATAAGCGGCGGACAAAAACAAAGGGTTGCAATAGCAAGAGCACTTTGCCTATCTCCTGAAATTTTGTGTTTTGACGAGCCGACTTCGGCACTTGACCCAGAGCTTACAGGCGAGGTATTAAAAGTTATAAGCGGACTAAGGGAAAGCGGTACAACAATGCTAATCGTTACGCACGAAATTATGTTTGCAAGGGAAATTGCGGACAAAGTAATCTTCCTTGACGGCGGTAAGATTTTGGAGTATGGCGATGCAAAAGCAGTTATCGACAACCCAACAGAGCAAAGAACAAAAGAGTTTATGGATAAAATACTTAAGGCATAAAGGGGGAGAAAATGTCGAATTATGAAGAATTTTTGCCCGATTTGTATAAGGCAATAACGGATATAGAAAGCGTGGAGGAATGTAAGGCTTTGTTTGACGACCTTTGTACATATAAGGAAGTTGAGCAAATGGCTCAACGTTTAAGAGCGGCAAAACTTTTGTTGGAAGGTATGACTTACAACGAAGTAATATCACAAACAGGTATTTCTTCCGCTACATTAAGCAGAGTTTCCAAGTGCGTAAATCACGGCTCGGACGGCTACAAAAAAGCAGTGGAAAAATCTATATTAAAATAATAAAAAAGATTGCGAAATCGCAATCTTTTTTATCTATTTATATGTTGGTTATTGTTTGTTATTTGTAAATTTGACATTGTAAATAAATCATCATTTAAAAATTCGTTTATTGTTATACCAAAGGCGTTACATAGTTTAAGCATTGTTACAATATCGATATCTTTGTATTTACATTTAAGTATTTTGTTCATACTATAATGAGATATATTCGTTTTTGTCTCCAACATTTGTTGAGAAATATTTTTTTCTTGCATTAAACTTTTTGTTTTTATTGCTATTGCCTCAATTAAAGTCATAAAAACTCCTAAACATTTTAATTGTTTTTAAAAAAATAATAGTCAAATTATATCAAGTCTTTTAAGACTTGTCAAGTACATTTGGAATATATTTTGATATAATATGGCTATGGATTATAGAGATAGAATAATCGAGTTGAGGAAAGAAAGTGGTCTGTCACAAGCACAACTCGCTAATAAACTAAATATAAGCCAATCAGCAGTAGCAAAATGGGAAACAAAAAGAACAGAGCCAACAGCAGCTGCAATTATTTCGTTATCAAAAATTTTTAATAAAACAACGGACTATATTTTAGGGTTAGAAGATGAGTGGGGGAATGTTTCCAATAACAACATAAAGTAAATAAAAGTTAAGTGGAAAATTTTTAATAAAAAACGATAAAAGGAGTTGCTGTATTATGGCAACTTTTTATATTTAATGCAATTTGCCAAAAAATTCGAAATATTTGTGCTAATAGCAATATAATTAAATTTTATAGCAGATAATAAATAAAATTTTAAGATAATTATTTATTATTGCTTGTAAATTTTTACTAATTTGTGCTATACTAAAGTAGAAAAAATTATAAAACCTACAAAGGAGATTTATATATATGTACAAAATTAACAATCCTATCGCAGAAAGTTTGAAAGGCAAAGTAATTATGGATGTTACCACTGTTGAGCAAGCTAAAATCGCTGAGGCAGCAGGTGCAGGTGCAGTTATGGCTTTGGAAAGAGTTCCTGCAGATATCAGAAGAGAGGGCGGCGTAAGCCGTATGAGCGACCCTAAAATGATTAGGGAAATTCAAAAAGCAGTTAAAATCCCTGTAATGGCTAAATGCAGAATCGGTCATTTTATAGAGGCAAGATTACTTGAGGCTATGGATATTGATTTTATCGACGAGAGTGAGGTTTTAACTCCTGCAGACGATGTTTACCATGTTGATAAAATGTCGTTCAAAGCTCCGTTTGTTTGCGGTGCAAGAAACTTGGGCGAAGCTCTTCGCCGTGTACAAGAGGGTGCAAGCATGATAAGAACTAAGGGAGAGGCAGGTACAGGCGACGTTGTTCAAGCTGTTAGACACATGAGAGCAATGCAAGCTCAAATGAGAGCAGTTAAGGCTATGAGCCCAGACGAGCTTTATGAGGAGGCAAAACAACTTCAAGTACCTTACGATTTGATTAAATTTGTTCACGAAAACGGCAAATTGCCTGTTCCAAACTTTTCAGCCGGCGGCGTTGCAACTCCTGCAGATGCAGTTTTAATGAGGCATTTAGGTGCAGAGGGTGTATTTGTAGGTAGCGGTATATTTAAGTCCGGCAACCCTGCAAAAAGAGCTGATGCAATCGTTCGCTCGGTAGAAAATTATATGGACTATGACTTGATTGCAAGATTGTCCGAAGATTTGGGCGAGCCAATCGTTGGTATCAACTGCGACGAAATTAAAATCAAAATGGAAGAACGCGGTCAATAATTAATAAACAAACAATAATAAAAAACCGAAATTTGATTTCGGTTTTTTTCTTTAAAAATGCTAATAAAAAAGGAACACCCAAACTGAGTGTTCCTTAATTTTTGTCAAAAGTAGCATTAATAGTACCGATTTTCAAAGGTTTTTTACTTGATTTTAAGCTAAATGTCAAAATGTATTTTATTTGCTTTGCATTTAATATTGTGTAATTCCAAGTAAATAGTCAGCGGATATATCCAAAATTATACATACTTGTTTAAGTTTTTCGTAGTCAAGCTGATACCTGCCACTTTCATAAGTTTGGTATTGCTGTAAAACCATTCCCATTTTTTCCGCCATTACTTTTTGAGTAAAGCCTTTTGCCTTACGTTCGTTTTTTAATCTTCTTCCTAATTCTTGTGCTATCATAAATCCTCGCTACTTATTAGTTTGTAACAATGACAATCCTTTATCACTAATGTTGTAGTGCAAACCACTGTAAAATACTTGACTTACAGTGTAAAGCACTGTATAATAAATTTCGTATAGGAGGTCTTATTATGCATAAATCAAAAAGGTTATTGATATTTATTTTAATTGCTTTAATGTTGACAATGTCGGTTATTTTGATAGGATGTGATAAAAACGAAAGTAAAAATGACGAGAAACCTCAAGATATTATTGAAACTTTTAAATATGACCTGTCTAGCAATGGATATTACGTAAGTGAGTTGTTGGATGTAAAAGCAACGGATATGGTTATTCCGTCCAAGTATAACGATATAAATGTTGTAGGGATAAAGAATAATGTATTTGATGGATGTAAAAATATAAAAAGCATTACTATCCCTAACGGGGTGTCTGAGATAGGAGATAGTGCGTTTAAAGATTGCAAACAACTAAGCAAAATAAATATTCCTGAAACTGTTACAAAAATCGGAAATTATGCATTTAAAGGTTGTAGTGCTCTTACTAGCATATATTTACCAAACAGTTTGACAAGTTTGGGCATAGGTGCATTTGAAAGATGTAGTAATCTTGCGGAAATAAAAATTTCCGAAAACGTTGCAGTTATTAAAAGCAATACTTTTTACGAGTGCTATAGTCTTGAGGAAATAGTGTTATCCGATAGTGTGTCAGTGATAGAAAACAGTGCTTTTTATGAATGTAGAGGTTTAAGCAGTTTAACATTAGGAAACGGAATTACAAAAATAGGAAATTACGCATTTAGTGGATGTAGCAGGTTAACAAAAATTGTACTTCCCAAAAGCGTTGTGCAAATTGATAGCAGAGCATTTGAAAGATGCAGTAGGTTAAATGGTGTTTATATTTCAGACTTGCAAGCATGGTGTAATATAGATTTTAAAGACAGCTTATCAAATCCGTTGTATTATGCAGGCAAATTATTTTTGAAAAATCAAGTAATCAGTGATTTAATAGTACCAGATAGCGTTAAGGTTATAAAAAATAATACATTTGTCGGTTGCAGTGCTGTAAAAAGTTTGACTTTACATGAAAATATAACGGGAATAGGGGAAAGTGCATTTTATTTTTGCAGCGGTCTTACCGATTTAACACTACCAAATAGTGTGGTTACATTGGGCGATTTTGCGTTTAGAGATTGTAGCGGACTTACTAGCGTTGTTATTGGCAACAAATTGCAAAGCATAGGCATGCAAGCATTTTATGTATGTACAAGGTTAATCGATTTGACAATTTCCGACAGCGTAGTCAGTATAGGCGAAAGTGCGTTTGGTCTTTGTCGTAGCCTTGTAACATTGGAAATCCCAAATGGTGTAACTCAAATAGGTGCCAGAGCTTTTGAATCTTGCAATTCTCTTGAAGAGGTTAAAATATCGGATAGTGTAAATTTTATTGGAGATTACGCTTTTGAACAATGCAGTGGACTTAGAGCAGTTTTAATAAATGACCTAGAGGCATGGTGTAATATAGATTTTGGAGCAAACCGTTCAAACCCATTATATTATGCACATAATTTATATTTAAATGAAGCGTTGATAACCGAATTGGTAATACCTGAGGCGATAACTCAAATAAAAAACAATACATTTGAGGGGGGTAGCGAGTTTGTATCTATCACAATCTCCAATAGTAAAGTAAGTATAGCAAAATATGCTTTTGACGGGTTTTCAAAGTTAACGCGTATTATTTTTGGGGGTAGTATGGTTGATTGGAAGAAAGTTACAAAAGAGGTGGCTTGGAGAGATACAGGGGAGTTTATTGTAGAGTGTACCGACGGAACACTTAACAAGGCAGGAGAAGTTGTAGAAGAAGAAATTAATTAAAAACACAAAAAATCACTTTGAAATTGTCAAAGTGATTTTTATTTTTATAATTCACAATTAAAGGAATTCCAATTAATCATTTACATAATTCTTCAATAGCTTTCACATAGATTTTATACATATTTTCCAAATCGGAAAGTTTTGCTTTTTCATTTTTTTGATGAATAGTTGACTCTTGATTAGGGAAAATAGGACCGAAAGCAACGGCTACCGGCAAAGCTCTTGCATAAGTTCCTCCGCCGATAGTTATAGGCTTTAAGTTTTCACCCGTAACATCGCCGTAAGCTTTTAATAATTTAGTGCAAAGCGGGTGGTCGGGAGCAATGTAAAGAGGATTATGGAAAAAACCATATTCCACAGTTCCGTTATCAAAGGTTTTGCACAATTTTTCATAAAGTTGTTCCCTTGTAATGCAAAGAGGGTGTCTTATATCAAGACTAAAGGTTATATTTTCGCTGTCGCTGGAGATTGTACCGATATTTATTGTTAAATTCCCACTAATTTCGTCGCTGCATTTTATATTGTAATTTGAGCCGTCGGTGTTGCAAATTATGTTTGCAAAATTTTTGGCGGTTTGGTCATAATCGGATAAAAATTTGACAACTTTCCAAAGAGCATTGTCCCCAAGATGTGGGGAAGAGCCGTGAGCGGATTTGCCGCTTGCGGTAAGTGTGTTTCCGTCCACAGTTACGCCAAAGTTGTTGTTTGCAGGTAATTTTTCCGCCATTTCGTCGCAAACAACACATTTGATTTTATCCATAACCATATTGGCACGCTCGCCACCGCACACGCTTACGACATATTTAGGCTTTTTGATATGCACTGTAAAATAAGCTACGCCTTTTTCGCAGTTTATGACAGGAAAATCTCCGTCAGGAGTAAAAGCTATAGTAGGTATTTCCTCCAATTCACAGTACTTGTCTATACATTGCCATCCCGATTCTTCATCGCAACCAAAAATAATACGTATACGTTTGTTAGGCACAAAACCGCTGTCGATAAGTTGTTTTGTTGCAAACAAAGTTGCTAGGATAGGACCTTTGTCGTCAAGTACCCCGCGGCCGCATAAATAACCATCGATAATATCTCCGCCTAATGCAGGGATATCCCAATCGTTACCGATAGGAACGGTGTCTAAATGCCCCAAAATACCAAGCATTTCTTCCCCTTCTCCTATTTCGGCATAGCCGTAGTAGCCGTTTCCGTAAAAAGTTTTAAAGCCCAAACTTTCGGCAATGGCAAGCGCTTTCCTCAAGCAATCGTCCACGCCCACGCCAAAAGGTTTGCCGTCAACGGCATTGCTTTCCACGCTATTTATTTTTATAAGTTCCTTAGTCGCGTTTAAATACTCGTTAAAATAATTCATAATCACTCCGCATAAAGTTATTTGGTTAAAAGCTAAATCAAAAGTCTTCTTAATTATAAGTATATACTATTAGCAAATAAATGAGAACTAATTTGAATAAAGTTATTTAAAATATTGCAAAAAAAATTCAAAGGTGGTATAATATTTGCGTATATTAAAAATTTAAAGTAAAAAATTTAGCAGTAGGGGATAAATATGGCAGTTCATGATGGACATAGGGACAGAATGAGAAAGAGAATCGAGCAGTATGGCATCGATAGCTTGCAGGACCACGAAGTCTTGGAATACTTGTTATATGCTGTTGTGCCGCGTAAAGATACCAACGAGCTTGCCCATACTATACTAGATGAATTTGGAAGTTTGGGTAACGTCTTTGACCAGCCGATTGAAAGATTGCAAAAGGTTAAAGGCATAAGCTATAATATGGCAATATTTTTACACAGTTTAAGCGATGTAAGCCGTAGGTATTACAGGAAAAGTTTAGACGATGTTTATATCAACAATATTGAAAATGTGCTTTCGCTTATGCAACCTATAATGGTTACTCTGCCAAGGGAAGAAATACACATGCTTATGGGCGATAGTGCAGGCAAACTAATAAAAAGAGTGGTCTTAAACAGAGGTGTGGTTAACGAAGCTTTTTGTAATGTAAGAGAAATTGCGGATATAGCTTTAAGGAATGAGTCTTGCAAAGTCATATTGGTGCACAATCATCCGTCGGACAATGTTACGCCAAGCGTGGCAGATAAAAATTTGACCGAGCAGTTATATCTTACGCTAACAATGTTGGGCATACGGTTTGACGACCATATTATTATAGCAAAAAGCGGATATTTTTCTTTTAGGCAAAGCGGTTTATTAGACTCGATGAGTAACGGAAGATTTGAACTGCTTCGCGGAAGAATTAAGGATGTAAGATATTAACTGCCTTTTAATACCGATTTTTGTAAGGTTTTTAAAGTAATTTCAATTTATAATATTATATAGTAAACTTAAGGAGTGTTGATTGATAATGGAAGTAAGAACAAGATTTGCACCAAGCCCTACGGGTTTTATGCATGTCGGAAATTTGAGAACATGTCTATACGGATATTTGTTTGCGAAAAAAAATAACGGTAAATTTATTTTGAGGATAGAGGATACAGACCAAGAAAGGTATGTAGAGGGTGCTGTTGAAATAATTTATAACACATTAAAAAAAGCGGGAATAGAGCATGACGAGGGCCCGGATAAGGATGGCGGAGTAGGTCCGTACATTCAAAGCGAGAGGAAAGCTATTTATCTTGAGTATGCAAAAAAACTTGTGGAATTGGGCGGAGCTTACTATTGCTTTTGCGATAAGGAAAGGCTTGATAGTTTGGCAGGCGAAAACGGCATAAAAAAATACGATAAACATTGTATGAATTTAACCCCTGAACAGGTGCACCAAAAGCTTGCAAGCGGCGTGCCTTATGTTATTAGGCAAAATATACCGCAGGATGGTGTTTCTTCCTACAAAGATATGGTATTTGGCGAAATTGCAGTGCCTAATGCAGATATGGAAGACGGAATACTAATTAAAAGCGATGGTATGCCAACCTATAACTTTGCAAACGTTGTAGACGACCATTTAATGAATATAACTCACGTTATTCGCGGTATGGAGTATTTGTCAAGCACTCCTAAATACAATTTAATGTACGATAAGTTCGGTTGGGAAAGACCGCAATATATGCACTTGCCACCTATCATGCGTGACGCTACACATAAACTATCCAAAAGACACGGGGATGCAAACTTTGAAGATTTTCTTGAAAAAGGATATTTGGTACCCGCTATTGTAAACTATATAGCACTTTTAGGTTGGGCACCTAGCGATAATAGGGAAAAAATGAGTATGGCAGAGCTTATGGAGGCTTTTGATATTAAAGGTATAAGCAAAAGCGGTAGCATTTTGGACGAGGCAAAAATGAAATGGCTAAACTCACAATATATCAAAGAGCTTAGCGAGGACGAATTTGTTTCACTTGCAAAACCGTTTTTCGAAAAGAGCAAAGCAGCAGGCAAATACGACTATAAAAAACTTGCAAAATTGCTTATCCCTAGGGTGGAAATTTTGAGCGATATCCCAAGTAAAATCGACTTTTTGGAAGAGTTTGAGGGCTATGATAAGGAGTTGTACGAAAACAAGAAAAACAAAATGGACAAGCAGATTGCTGTAGAAATTTTGGAAAAGTGCATACCTAAATTCGAGCAAACGGATGATTACAGCGAGGAAAATTTGCAAGCAATTATATCCGAAATTATAGAGCAAGGCGGATACAAAAAAGGTCAAGTATTTTTGACAATAAGGCTTGCATTGACGGGTGCACAAATGACCCCGGGCGGTGCTACCGAAATGGCAGATTTGCTTGGCAAGCAGGAAACAGTTCGCAGGCTTAAATACAGCTTGGAGTATTTGAAAGGTTGAAAATGAAAGTTTATTTACCTATAGCAAAAGAATATCTTTCCGAAAAGGAAATTTTAGGGCTCAATCCGTTAGTTTTGGCTTTTGTGGGGGATAGCGTACAGCAACTTATGGTAAGGACAAAGCTTGCATCTACTTCTACTGCAAAAGCAGGGGAACTGCACAAATTACAAAGTGAACAAATAAAAGCCTCCGCACAGGCAAAATATATGGACGAAATAATGTCCATTTTGACGGAAGATGAAATCGCAATATTTAAAAGGGCGCGCAATACTCACATGAATACAATGGCAAAAAATGCAAGTGTTGCAGACTATAAAAAGGCGAGTGGTTTTGAGGCGGTTATCGGATATTTGTACCTTTTGGGCAAAAACGAAAGGCTGGAAGAATTGTTTGAGTTTATAGAAAAAAACGACAAGATTAATAATTGATTGAATAGGAAATTTATATGATAATCGAAGGCAAAAATGCTGTTAAAGAGGCAATAAAAAGCGGTGTTACCATATCCGAGCTAAAAGTTCAAAAAGGTATTCACGACAATGACAATGTAATAGGTCTTGCCAAAGACAAAGGGATACGGTTTGTTTTTTGCGACAAAATAAAAATGGATAAACTCAGCGAAAGTAAAAAGCACCAAGGTTTTATCGCAACTTGTGAAGACTTTAAATATTCTACAATAGCTGATATGAGGGAACTTGCTGCGAAAAAAGGCGAAAAACTTTTTATTATCATCCTTGACGGGGTGGAAGACCCTCATAATGTAGGCAGTATATTAAGGGTAGCCGATTGCAGTGGCGCACATGGCGTAATTTTGCCAAAACACAGGGCCTGTTCGGTCAACGATACGGTTGTAAAAGTTTCCAGCGGTGCAAGCAACTATGTCAAAGTAGCAATGGTAACCAATATAAATGATACGATAAGGGAATTGAAAGAAGATTTTGTAAAAATCGTATGTGCCGAAGCGGATGGTAGTCCTATGTACAAAGTGGATATGACAGACGATATTGCAGTGGTTATAGGCAGTGAGGGTAATGGTGTAAAAGCATTGACAAGAAAGCTTTGCGACCAAGTGATAAGCATACCTATGAAAGGAAATGTTAACTCTTTAAACGCTTCGGTTGCAAGTGGGATAATCTCATTTGAAGTGATAAGACAACGAAATTTTAAATGATTGAAAGTGTAAAAAGTTTTATGAATAAGGGAATATGATTTAAACTATTTAGAGGGGCTAAAATTATGAAGTTTTTGATTGTGGAACAAAATGAGGGGATAAACCACAATATTTCGGTGCTTTTGTCCGAATACAAAGGTGGCAGTACTTGTGAGAGTGCCTATGATTTGGATAGAGGACTTGATATGGCAATCGTCGGCAAGTACGATATGATTGTAATAGGTTGCAATGGCGTTAAAACAGCCGTAAAAAATTTGATTACCAAAGTTAGGGTAGATAATTCGGTGCCTATTGTAGTGCTGTCCAACGATAAGGATTTAGAGGTAAAAATAGATTTATTAAACAGCGGTGCAGATAGTTATATGCCTTATGATTTTGACAGCAACGAATTTCTTGCCGTAATAAACAGCGTGTTACGTAGGTATTACTGCAATTTCGGAACAAATATTTATGAGTTTAAAAACTTGCAAATAAACTTTTTTGAGCGTTCCGTTAAAATAGACGGCGAACAAATGAATATCGTTGCCAAAATGTACGAAGTTTTTGAGTATATGGTAAGACATAAGGAAATTATAATTTCCAAAAACACATTGTTTAACAGGGTATGGGGATTTGAGAGTGAAACTACTTTTTCGGTGGTAGAGGTTTATATAAGCAAACTACGCAAGTTGCTTGAAAAAGGTGGGCTTTCCAATCATTTACAAACTATAAAAAATGCAGGATATTTGTGGACGGAAAAGGAAAACACAAACAATTAAATTAACATTATAAAAATAGCGTCAAAAATCGGTACTATTATCGGTTTTTGACAATTTTTAAGATAAAAAAGTCTATATCGGCAATAAAAAATATGCTTTTGCATAATAAATAAGCAAATAAATTACTATAAGGTGAAATATGATTTTTTATTACAACAGCAGAGATTTGAAATACAAAAATCCTTTTGGTGCAGTAGCATGTGGCAAACAAATCGATTTTAAAATTACCGCTCGCGACGGTATTTTTGTAGAGAGCATTTATCTTGTTTTGACAAAGGACGGAGAGGATGATTGTTACTACCAAATGAACTACCAAGGTGCCGAGGATGGACACTCTGTTTTTGCATTATCTTTAAGTATAAATGACAGCGGTTTGTATTGGTACAAGTTCGTGACAAACACTGAGCTTGGCAGTTTTGTTTTTGGTAAAGGGGAAAATGCAGAGCTGTTGCAAAATGCAGAGCCTTATAGTCTTACTGTTTACAGTGAGGAATGTTTTGCACCGCAAACTCAAAGCGGCGGTGTTATTTATCAAATCTTTGCAGATAGGTTTAATAAAGGCGAAGACAAGGCTTGTACTTGGAATAAAGATGGTGTATTAAAAGATTGGGAGCAAGATGTAACAATAGTCGACAGCGATGGAGTTTTTCGTGCCAACGATTTTTATGGTGGCAACTTGCAAGGAATTATCGATAAAATAGACTACATAAAAGGTTTAGGCGTGACAATGATATATTTGTCGCCAATTTTCAAGTCAAGCTCCAACCACAGGTATGATACAGGCGACTACATGTGCATTGACGAGCTTTTGGGTGACGAAAGTTCACTTGCAAGGCTAATTGCAAAAGCTAAGGAAAAAGGTATAGGAATAATGCTTGACGGAGTGTTTAACCACACGGGCAGTGACAGTAAATATTTTAACAAACTTGGCAAGTATGATAGCTTTGGTGCTTATCAAGGCATAAAATCTCCTTATTACGATTGGTATTATTTTATCAACTATCCTGACGAATATGGTTGTTGGTGGGGGATAACCGTTACTCCTACCGTCAATAAAAACAACGAAAGCTATCGCAAATTTATTTTGGGCGAAAATGGTGTGCTTGATAAATGGACAAAATTCGGACTAGCAGGTTGGCGTTTGGATGTTGTAGACGAATTGGATATCGAGTTTGTCAACGATATAAGAAAAAGAGTAAAAAGCGTGGATAAAAATGCTTATGTAATCGGCGAGGTGTGGGAAGATGCCTCTACAAAAATTGCATACAGCAAAAGACGCCCTTATTTGCAAGGCAATCAACTTGACGGCGTTATGAATTATCCTTTTAAAAATGCTATTATTGATTATGTATGGAATAAGGATATAAATAAATTTATAAATAATATAATGACTATTTATGAAAATTATCCGCTATGTGCATTAAACTCCTGTATGAACTTTTTAGGTACTCACGATACCGTAAGGGCATTGAATACTTTTTGCGACTACAATATAGATGGTACAAGCAAGCAAGATAGGTTGCAAATAAAACTACCCGAAGAAGTAAAAAGCAGAGCAAAAGAAAAATTGAAACTAGCAACCGCCATTTTGTATGCGTTGCCGGGGCTGCCTACAATTTTTTACGGGGACGAAGTAGGGCTTGAAGGGTATGAAGACCCAATCAACCGCAGACCATTTCCTTGGAATAATATGGATAACCAATTATTGGAACATTATAAAAGCCTTGGCAAGTTACGTTCGAAATACAAAAAAGCTTTTAGCGGTACAATGGAAATATTTGCGGATAATGGCTTGTTGTATATTATACGAAAAAGTGCCGATAATACACAAAATATACACTTTATATACAATAATAGCGAGGATAAAAAGCAGATTTTAGCCAAAAATTGCGTAAACTGTGTAACAAATAAAGCTATGGACGGTGAGATTTCCCTAAAGGTTGGCGATTTTGCGGTGTTGAAATACAAAAATGTATAAAAACTATTCAAAAACTGTATTTTATACATAAAAATTAGCAAAAAATACAAATTTTCTCAGATTTATGCAAAATTTATTCAAAAATTAGTTGATTTGTGCATATATGTATGTTAGAATGTATACACAAAACAAGAAATAATTTTTTTGAGAGGACATAAAAATGAAAAAATTTAAGACATTATTTATTGCACTTATGGTACTAGTTACTGCCGCAGTTGCAACAACTATTTTGGTAGGATGTAATAAGGCAAAAGTTGTTTATTATAATATCGTACAAGCAGAAGACGAAGAGTACGCATTGGGTGTGGCTAAAACAAACACCACTTTGCTTGCACAAATCAATGAGTTTTTGGCAAAAGACGGTACTATGGAATTTGTAACAACTTCTATCGCTTTCCACAATACTGATTTGGATTCTATTGATTATTCAAAAGCTCCAATCAAGGCATCTATACTAAATGATAACACAGGTGCTACAATCACTATGGTAACTGAGGCTACATTTGCTCCTTATGAGTATGTGTTAAGCAGTGGAGATAGTCAAGTAAACGGCGTTGCAGGTTCAGACGTTGATTTGATGATTAAATTCTGCGAAGAATATAACTACAAACTAAAAGTTCAACAAATTGATTTTGATTCAATCGTACCAGAAGTAAGTACTGATACAACAGGTTTAAAGGTTGCTGCAGCAGGAATGACTGTTACTCCTGATAGACAAGAGCAAATTTCTTTCTCAACTCCTTACACAACAACTGTTCAAGCAATCGTTTCACTAGAAAGCAAAAGCTATAAAACTTTAGAAGAACTTGCAGGTAAAACAGTTGCTGTTCAAAATGGTACAACCGGACACCTAATGGTAAAAGATTATAACAGCACTGCTGCTGAAGACAAAAAAATCACTATTAAACCTTTCCCTGCTGTAACAACTGCATTATTAGAGTTGAAACAAGAAGGTGTAGAGGCTTTGATTATCGACTCTTTGGTTGCTAAATCTTTAGTTGCAAAGGGCTGATAGGAGGCTAAATGAACAATCTATTATATGCTGCTTCTTTTGGCGAAGCCTTAAAGAAAGCTTTTATAACTGATGATAGATGGTTAAGCTATTTAAAGGGTATGGGTAATACGTTACTCATATCCTTATTAGCCGTTATTATAGGAATTATAATCGGATTAGTTATAGCTATAATAAAAAATATAAATCAAAATACAGGAAGATTGGTAATTTTAGAAAAAATAGGGTCTTTTTATGTTACTGTAATAAGAGGTATTCCTGTAGCTGTACTTATAGTAATGATGTATTTTGGAGTATTGGTTTTCCTAAAAAAGATACCATATTTCGGAGCAATACTTATTGCATCTATCACATTTGGTTTAAATAGCGGTGCTTATGTAGCAGAGATTTTCCGTTCGGGGATTATGTCAGTCGATAAAGGTCAAATGGAAGCATCACGTTCGCTAGGTTTAAGCTACGGAAAAACAATGGCAAAAGTTATTGTACCGCAAGCACTAAAAAATTCAATCCCACCATTAGGTAATGAATTTATAGCTTTAATTAAGGAAACTTCTATAGTAAGTTTGGTTGGTATTATGGACTTAACATTTGCGGCTAAAAATATTTCAGGCATATTGTATGATTACATAATTCCTATGAGTATAGCAGCTTTATTCTATTTGATTATAGTGGTTGCATTAACAAAAGTTATGAAACTAATCGAAAGGAGGTTGTCAAAGAGTGATAAGCGTTAAAAATTTACACAAACATTTTGGTAGCCTTGTAGTTTTGGATGGAATTGATATTGATATAGAGCAAGGCGAAAAGGTTGCGGTTATCGGCCCGTCGGGTAGTGGTAAATCTACTTTTTTAAGGTGCTTGAATTTGCTTGAAAGACCTACCATGGGACATCTTTATTTTAAGGATAAGGAAATAACTTATTATCCAAAAATTTCTGCACTTTCCAAAAAGTTTATCAATTTCAAAATTAAGCAGTATGATAAAAAAATAAGTAAATTGATTTTAAAGGCAGAAGGTTTAAAGGGCATTACGGACGAAAAAATAATAAAGAAGTCGCAAGAGTGTGAAAAGAAAATAAAAGACTGTACCGTACTTCGTGACGAATTGGTAAGAGAGCTTGAATTCGATATAGAAGTAAGGAAAAACATTAAAAATATAGAATTGCAGTTTTTATCGGATGAGGTTAAACAAACCTTTTTTGCAGATACAAATTTAAATTTAAGTTTTGAAAACTTGAATTTGTCCGAGGTTGTTACTAAAGTTAATGATAACTTAAGTCGTGACAGCGAGTACAGAGCAAATATCAAAAAGTTGCAAAGCAAAGTTTCAAGCTTGATTAAAACTGCTAAAATCAAAGCAAATAAATCTATCAAGGTAAATGAAAATGCTGTCAGAAAAAATATGGGAATGGTGTTCCAACACTTTAACCTTTTCCCACACATGACGGTTATGGAAAACATTACTTTTGCACCGCTTGAGTATTTGTCAAAGGAAATAAAGGAAAAACTTAAAAATAAGGAAATCACAAAAGAAACTCAAGCAGAGTATAAAAAGGCAAGAAAGCAAGAAATAGAGGATTATGCAAAACAATTACTAGAGCGAATTGGGCTTGAAGAAAAAGCAAAAGCTTATCCTAATACTTTATCTGGTGGACAAAAACAAAGAATTGCCATTGTTAGGGCACTTGCAATGAAACCGGAAGTAATGCTGTTTGACGAGCCTACTTCAGCCTTAGACCCAGAAATGGTTGGGGAAGTTTTAGAACTTATCAAGCAACTTGCCGACGAAGGGATGACAATGGTCATTGTAACTCATGAAATGGGCTTTGCAAAAGAAGTTGCAACTCGTGTATTGTTTATGGATGGCGGAAAAATTATGGAAGATAATACGCCAATAGAGTTGTTTGACAATCCGCAAAACGAAAGACTAAAGACTTTCTTATCAAAAGTTTTGTAATTGTATATTTGTTAAAATGAAAATAATTGTATATAAATTACAGTTTATAATGTTAAAGAAATCGCAAATATCCTTTGAAAATCGGGGCTATTTGCGATTTTTTATGCTTTAAGCCTGTAAAAATCTTAAAAATTACAAAAATAGAGTGCAATTAAATCCGATTATTTATTTTTAAATAAAATACAATTTTACCCCAAATTGAAAAAAACTATTTACAATAAATAAAATAAGTGCTATAATGCTATATATATTTATATAAAAGAGAATAGTATGAAACAATCGAATGATTTTAGTATGTACGAATATTTGAAAGCTAGGGATAAAGGGGATAACAGACCTTTAATTTCCTACTACAATAATCGTATATCTACAAATACATTTTTTGAACAGGTGGATATTGTTGCAAATGCTTTAAATTCGTTTGGGGTAAAATGCGGAGATAATATTGCACTGTGTTTGCCTAATATTCCCAATGCGATTATTATATTTTATGCCGCAAACAAATTAGGTGTCGGGGTAAATTTGATACATCCGTTAGTGCCACCTAAAGTACTTGGCGATATGGTAGAAGTGTTAAACAGCAAATTGGTGTTTGTGTTTGATATGTTTTACAATAAAAATCGTTCGGTATTAGAACAAAAAAATGTAACTACAGTTTTGTGCAGACCATCCGACTACCTTAAAAACATTTATAAATGGGGATATGATTTGTGGACAAGCCGCAAAAAACCTAGTTTGAACAATGCGGATAATGTTTTATATTTTAATGATTTTATTAAATATCAATTACAACCCGCACCCGTACGCGAGCATTATACAGGTATCGGGGATGAGATAGCGGCATATATTCACTCGGGCGGAACAACGGGTATGCCAAAAACCGCAATGCTTGCAAACCGTGCAATTAACGAATGTAGCTACAGCATACGCACGTTGATTGGGGATGAAGTGCAAAAGGGCGAAAGTATGCTTATGGTATTGCCTATGTTTCACATTTTTGGCCTTGGTGTGTGCATGCACTCTACGCTGACAGCAGGAGCAAGATGCATTTTGGTGCCAAGCTTTAATCCAAAGTCGCTTGCAAAAGTAGTAAGGCGAGAGAGGGCAACTTATATGACGGGTGTTCCTTCAATGTACGCTAAGCTTATAAAAGTAAAAGCTTTTGGTGGTAGGTATCTTAGAAAAATGAAATATTGCTACTGCGGTGGGGACAAGCTTAAACAGGAGATTAAGCAAGATTTTGATAATCTTATGAAGAAATATAAATCCGATTGCAGGTTATGTGAAGGGTATGGTTTGACCGAAGCCGGTGTATGCAATGTAAATGTTGAGGCTTACAGCAAGGTTGGCTCTGTCGGCAAACCGCTTGGAGATATTAAGGTTTGCATTGTGGATAGCGAGCATAAAAAACTAGATTATGGAATGCGTGGGGAAATCTGCCTATCCGGCGATAATATTATGAGCGGATATTTTGCGGATGAGCAAACTACCAACAAGGTTATTTTTGAGGATAGCGACGGCGTTATTTGGCTAGCAACAGGCGACTACGGTTATCTTGAGGAAAGCGGACATTTGTTTTTCGTGGACAGGATAAAACGAATGGTTAAAATTAGCGGAATGAATGTTTTCCCTAACGAGATTGAATATATCGTCGGCGAAAATGTGCAAGAAATAGACAAGTGTTGCGCAATAGATTTTGAAAAAAACGGGAAGCCTTATATCAAACTTTATGTTATGATGAAAGAGGGATACGATTTTTCACAAATGGTGGAACAAAAGATAAAAAATACAATAAAAACCAATTTAATGAAATATTCTTTGCCAAAAGAAATAGAATGTGTTAGCGAATTACCGCTTACAGCAATCGGCAAAGTAGATTATAACAAATTAAAGGAAAAGGAGCAAATTTTATGATAATCAGTGAAAGATTAGCAGGAGAATTTCAATTAAAACAGGAGTATAGCGATAATATTATCAAACTTATCGACGAGGGTTGCACAATTCCGTTCATTGCCCGTTACCGTAAGGAAATGCACGGCACTTGTGACGACCAAACTTTGCGTAAGTTTGCTGACCGCCTAACTTATTTGAGAAATTTGGAAAAGAGAAAGGAAGAGGTCAAAAACAGCATAGAGTCTCAAGGCAAATGGACTGACGAGTTGGCAGAGGCAGTTTCTAAGGCGGAGACTATGACCGAAGTGGAAGATATTTATCGCCCATATAAGAAAAAGAAAAAGACAAGAGCATCCGTTGCTATCGAAAAAGGTCTTTCCGAACTTGCGGATATCGTTATGAGCGATTTGAAAGATGGTGACTTAGTTGCTATCGCAACACCTTTTGTTAACGAGGAAAAAGGCGTAAACAGCGTTAAAGAGGCTTATGACGGTGCAAAAGATATTATAGCTGAAAGAATAAGCGACGATGCGGAAGTTCGTAAAGAGTTGCGTGAGCTTTTTGTGGGTATCGGCGATATTACCACAACTTTGGACGAAGAAAAGGACAACGAAAAAGGCGCTATTTTTGGCATGTACAAAGATTATACAGAAAAAATCAAAGCTATCCCATCGCACAGAATCCTTGCAATCAACCGTGGCGAAAAGGAAGATTGCTTGAAAGTTGATTTGAAATTGGATAAGGAAACAGCGCTTTCGACTATTTACACTAAATATGTACATACCGATTGTTTGTTTACTCAATTAATGACCGAGGCTGTAGAGGACAGTTACGAAAGGTTGATTTTGCCGTCAATCGAAAGAGAGATAAGGAACGATTTGACTGATAATGCTAACGAGGGTGCTATTAAAATGTTTGAGACAAACTTAAAACCTCTTTTAATGCAACCACCGCTAAAAAACAATGTTGTATTGGCACTTGACCCTGCTTACAGAACAGGTTGTAAGGTTGCGGTATTGGACGAAAATGGTAATGTGCTTGCAACAGGCGTGGTTTATCCGACCCCACCTCAAAGCAGAGTAGAAGAGGCGGAAGAAAAACTAACAGCTCTTATTAAAGCACATAGCGTACAAGTTATTTCTATCGGTAACGGAACAGCAAGTAAGGAAACGGAGATTTTTGTTGCCAATTTGATTAAAAAGCTTGATAGACCTTTGCAATATATGGTCGTAAACGAGGCGGGTGCATCCGTATACAGTGCAAGTGAATTGGGTGCAGAGGAATTCCCTGAATTTGATGTATCATTGCGTAGTGCTGTAAGTATAGGCAGAAGATTGCAAGACCCGCTTGCCGAGTTGATTAAAATAGACGTTAAGAGTATCGGTGTAGGTCAATATCAACACGATATGCCACAAAAAAGACTTACCGAAGTACTTGAGGGCGTAGTAGAAGATTGTGTAAACAGCGTAGGTGTGGATTTGAATACAGCATCTTACAAATTGCTTTCATTTGTATCCGGCCTTAACTTGGCTATTGCAAAAAATATCGTTGAGTACAGAAAAAGCAAGCCTTTTACAAAAAGAGAACAACTGCTAAAAGTGCCAAAGCTTGGTCCTAAAGCTTATGAGCAATGTGCAGGTTTCTTAAGGATTACCGATGGAGAGGAAGCTTTGGATAATACTTCGGTGCATCCGGAGTCTTATGAGGCTACAAGAGCATTGCTTGCAACTTTCGGTTTGACTGAAAATGATGTAACAAGTGGAAACTTGGGCGATTTGGAAGAAAAAATCAATAGTTACGGAAAAGCAAAACTTGCCGGCGAACTTAATATCGGTATGCCTACATTAGAGGATATTATCGAAGAAATTAAAAAACCGGGCAGGGATATTCGTGATAGTTTGCCAAAGCCTATTTTGCGTGATGACTTGCTTGATATTTCCAACTTGAAAGAGGGCATGGAAATTGTGGGTACTGTAAGAAATGTTATCGACTTTGGTGCGTTTGTTGATATCGGTGTTCATCAAGACGGTTTGGTGCATATAAGTGAAATAAGCAATGACTATATCAAACATCCATCCGATGCTTTGACTGTAGGCGATATTGTTACTGTAAAAGTTATTGGTGTCGACCCTGCCAAAAACAGGATAAGCCTTACAATAAAGGGTGCAAGCAATGCTAAACCTAAGTCGGAAAGCACTGTAAAAGACCCAAAACTTCAAGACAGAAAAGATAGAAATAAAAACAAGGATTTTAAAGGTAATAATAAGGGGAATAATTTTAAAAATAACAATAAACCTAAAAAGCCTGAACAAAGTATGGATGACTTGTTGTTAAAATTGCAAAACAAGTTTAACAGACGATAATATATTTGTATAAAATATATAATAGCCTCGATTTTTGATAGGTTTTTAAAAATTACAAGCATAAAAGGAGGGAGATTTATGGAAAAGTTTTCTGATTTTATCGTAAAACATAAACTTGCAATAAGCGTTGCGTTTTTGATACTTACGATAATTGCCCTTGTATGCTTGTTTTTTGTGCCTATAAATTCCGATATTATATCCTATTTGCCGGATGATATGACAACTTCCGAGGGATATGCTTTTTTAAAGAAAACTTTTGATATGGAAAGTGATGCCATTGTTGCCGTAAAAGGTGCTAGCGAAGAGCAAATGACGGAAATTACAAAGAAAATGCAAGAGCTTGAAGGAGTACGTGCGAACGGCATAACTTGGTACGGAACTTTGGATAGCTTTGCAAGTATGGGTAATATCGGTGGTGTAGATGCCAATGAACTTGTTGAGCAAATTAAAAACAACCCAGATGTTAAAAAACTGTTTTGTCCACAAGAGGATATTTATACCATTATGGTACAAATGTCAGTTGCATCAAGTACTAACGAGGCGAGCGGTATTTTAAAACAAACCAAAAAGATAATTGAAAGCTATGGTTTGGATTATGCTATTGGTGGCAGCGCGGAGATTTCCACAAACTTGCTAGGAACTGTTGTAAAAGAAATGCCGTATTTCCTAATTGTTGCGTGTATAATCGCAATTTTGGTGTTGGTTTTGACTACGACAAGCTTTTTCGAGCCTGTTATTTTGCTGACGACTTTGGCAATTAGCATTTTCCTTAATATGGGTAGTAATATCATTTTGGGGGATGTATCGGTCATTACATTTGCTACTTCCGCAATATTGCAACTTGCTTTGTCAATGGATTATTCTATTTTCTTAATGCACGCATTTAAGGAAGAACGGAAAATGTGTTTTGATGACAGGACTGCAATGAAACGAGCTATACCAAAAACTTTATCGACGGTTTGTGCCTCTGCACTTACTACGGTCGGGGGCTTTATTGCTTTAATGTTTATGCAGTTCGGTATAGGTGCCGATTTGGGTATCGTGCTTGCAAAGGGTGTATTAATGTCAATGCTTACGGTTTTGTTTTTGCAGCCTTGTTTGATATTGTTTACTACAAAAACTACTGCCAAGCTTGAGCACCCCGTACATTTACCTAAATTTCAAAAAAGTGCAGAAGTAGCTGTCAAGGGCAGAAAACCTATACTTGCAATCGCATTGATAGCTTTGGTGCCAATGATTTATTGCGGGCTTAGCATATCTTATTCGTATATGAAAATGGATAAGGACAAATCGGAACTTAGCGAAGTTCAACAAGTTGTTGAAGTTATGGGAAACAGTATTTTGATTTGTGCTCCTAACGATAAAGCAGCCGTACACCTAGATTTTATCGAAGATTTGAAAAAGATTGAAAATGTAAGCGTAGTAAGTAGCATTTATGCACTTGCACCCGAGGAAATGGCAGAGCAATTATCGCTTGCAATTAAATGGAATTTGCCACAATTAAAAGCGTATGCAAACAATGGATATGTGCTGTATACTCTTATGATAGAAACAGAGTCGGAATCGGCGGAAGAAGGTATATTACTGCAAAATGTAAGAGATACGCTCAAAAAATATTTCGGCGACAAATATTACATTACGGGTATGGCACAGGCGGTAAACGATTTGTCGGTGGTAACGCCAAAGGACTTTGCTTTGGTTTCCGCAATAAGTGCAATCATTATATTTATAATACTAATGCTGTCCATACGAAGTGCAAAATACTCGCTCGCACTTATGGGTGTTGTGGAGTTTGGTATATTTATAAATTTAGCGCTTAATTTTATTATCCAATCACCTGTCAACTTTATGGCATATATCATAATAAGCAGTGTACAAATGGGTGCAACGGTAGATTATGCGATATTGCTGGCAACTAAATTTAAGCGTAATATGGCAACTATGCCTGTTAAACAAGCTTGTTTAAAAGCCACAAAAGATAGCACATTGTCAATCCTTACATCGGCTACGATTTTGGGTGTTTTGTGTTTGGCAGTATGCGCAATAACAACAAATGCTATTATAGGACAAATTACTTTGCTTATTGGTAGAGGCGCAATAATTAGCGCGCTATTGATACTGTTTGTTTTGCCGGCACTTCTAATTGCCATTACAAGAAAACCTCCTACAAACGATGATATTTTTCATAAAATCCGTTTGAAAATCGGTAGTAAACTGCAAAGTAAGCGTAATAAAAAGCAAGTTGCAATGGTGGCAGTTGACCAAAATGTTTTGACTGAGCAAGAGCAGGAAGAAAACTATATAAAGGATAATGACAGCAATTCCGACATTGAAAAACGAATATAAATATGTAGGAAAGGTTAGAAAATAAAACTGCCTATGTTAAAAAAACGTTAACGAAACTTTATATAATTAAAAACAGAGATACATTCCATATTTTGGTTTGTATCCTTTTTTTATTGGTATAATATGCCTTTAAAGTCTATATAAATATTGACTTATAATATTTATTATGATAAAATTATAATGTAATTAATGTTACCTAGAGGGGATTATGAAAAGAAAATCAATTATAATTTTTGCTATAATCGTGTTGCTTTGTGTTATGTGCACGGGCTTGGTTGCCTGTAAGCACAACCACGAATGGAATATAGAATGGTCAAATAACGAAACACATCATTGGCATGACTGCACTAAGAAGAAATGCAAGGAAAGGAATGACTACGCAGAGCATAGCTTTGAGTTGAATTTTGATAACAATTATCATTGGCATGAGTGTTCCGTTTGCGGATATGAAAAGGATAAAGTTGTTCATACTTATAACAGCGAAGATATTTGTACTTTGTGTGGCAATAAGCATAGCCATACAATAAAATATGATGATAAAAATCATTGGTATGATTGCAGCGATATTTGCGATATTTCCAAAGAAGAAGTAAATCACACATTCGAAAAAGGGAAATGTGCTGTTTGCGGTTTTATGAAAGGCTCGGAGGGACTAATTTATTCATTAAATACCGACGGATATTCCTACACTGTCAGCGGGGTTGAAAGAGATATCGAAAATATGATTACGGAAGTTGTAATCAGCGAGTATTATGACGGCAAACCTGTAACTGTAATAGGAGACAAGGCTTTTTACGGCAAACGTGCGTTATCAAAAGTTTATATACCTAAAACTGTTGCAACAATCAAGGAGAGAGCTTTTTACGGTTGTTCGGCTTTGGCGGAAATATACATACCTTCAAGCGTAAAAAAAATAGAAGAAGGGGTGTTTGAAAATTGCTACGGAATAACAATCAATGCCCAAGCTAAAGAAAAACCTGCAGGTTGGATTACCTATGATTGGAAGATAGACCAATTTAGCCGCTATCCTATTGTGTGGAATGCAGACAATAATAATGTTGCGGATGACGGATATATTTATTTTATCGATACTAATAGAGGGACTGTAAAATACGGCATCAAAGGCAACGAGGCTATTGTAGCTAAACAACCTATTACAAATGATAATATAGAGTTGCGACCTGCTGTCGAGTATGATGGTAAAACATATAATGTCACAAGTATCATGGGCTACGCTTTTTATAGGAACGATGTTATTACTCAAATAGAAATTCAAAGAAATACTTTAACAATAGGCAATTACGCTTTTTATGCTTGTAGTAATTTAACAGTTGTTAATTGGAGGGAAAACGGCAAAAACGAAATCGATGTTGACGTTGAGGAAATAGGGGCATGTGCTTTTGCGGAATGTAATCTTTTGGATAGTTTTGTAATTCCGGATACCGTTACTTCTATTGGAGCAGCTATGTTGCAAGGCTGTGATAGAATAAGTAAAATTATTATTCCTGACACAGTTGTAAAAATAGGCAGTGATGCTTTTAGATATTGCTTGAAATTAGTTATAAAATGTGAAGCACAGGCTAAACCGAACGATTGGAAAGATGATTGGAATTCTTCAAACCGCCCTGTTATTTGGGGATATACGGATGGTGGAGACGGCAATAACAATATTACATCGGATGGCAGAATAATTTTAGAAAATGAGGGTGTATCAATTTATTTGCTAAATACTCAAGATAGAACTGCCGAGGTTATATTCCAAGAAAATATAATGGATTCTAAAATTGCAAACATACCGTCTTATACCATATACAATAGTATTAATTACAATATGACCAAAATAGGCGACAACCTATTTGCAGGAAATAGTGTTTTGACAAAAATAGTAATTCCGTTTACCATTAAAAGCATTGGTGTAGGTGCATTTGCAAACTGTTTGTTGCTTGAAGAAATTGAGTACAGTGGCACAATGGAAGATTGGACAAATATCACAAAAGGTAGTGGTTGGAATAGCCAAACAGGAGATTATATTATTAAATGTTCCGACGGTACAATCAACAAATCCGGCGAAGTTATTTAATTAATCGATTTTAAAATAAGAAATATTAGGTTGTTTAAATCATTTGAAAGTATACAGTAAAAAAGAGATTTGAATTTTCAAATCTCTTTTTGCTTATTAAATATATTTTTTTATCTTGTCCAATCGATAGTATTGTTTTTAAGTTCTATTATTCGCTGATTGGAACTTCCGCGGAAAGGAAGAGTTAAGTCCTTTAATTCTTCGCAAAATCTGCCGTCTATCAACCAATCGCAAATATCAAGCAATTCATTTATATCCGCATTGTTCATTTGCTCAAGCTCTTCGATTGTGTAACCTGTGTAGCAAATTATGTTTAAGTCGGTTTCGGCTTTTATTTTTTTTGCAAGCTGTAAAAAGGCTTTTGGTTGACACATTGGCTCGCCACCGCTAAAAGTTACTCCGCTTAGTATTTTATTTTTTTTGGCTTTTTCAACAATTTCGTCAATGTCCATATCATATCCACCTTTAAAGTCGTGGGTATGTTTGTTATGACAGCCTTTGCAGTTATGCGGACAGCCTTGGCAAAAGACGGTAAGTCTCATTCCTGGGCCGTCTACAATAGAGTCATTGACTAAGCCTGCAATTCTTATTTTACACATGGTGCTTTACTCTGTCGTTTACTTCTGCACGTTTTGCATTGTTAAATCTGTCAACAGTACCAACTAAATATCCTGTAATTCTGCGGATTCTCTCAAAGTTTTGTTTGCCGTCGCCCTCTTTTCTGCCGCATTTAGGACAAACATTATCGATTATACCATTATATCCGCAAATAGGGTCACGGTCTATAGGGTGGTTGATTGAACCGTATCCAATACCAGCCTCTTTCATGCAACGAACGCAAGCTTCAAAAGCATCCAAGTTCTTTAGAGGGTCTCCGTCAAGCTCGATATAGCTGATATGTCCGCCGTTTGTCAAAGCGTGGTAAGGTGCCTCGATTTTAATTTTGTCAAGTGCACCGATATTGTAATAAACAGGTACATGGAAAGAGTTAGTATAGTATTCTCTATCAGTAATGCCTTTAATTTTACCAAATTTCTTAGCATCAATTCTCACAAATCTACCAGATAAGCCTTCAGCAGGTGTTGCAATAACAGAATAGTTAAAGTGAGTCTCTTCACAAAGTCTGTCAGTAAAGTCTCTCATGTGTTTGATAATTTCTAAACCTAGTTTTTGACACTCCTCACTCTCTCCGTGGTGTTTGCCTGTAAGTGCTACCAAACACTCTGCAAGACCGATAAATCCGATAGACAATGTACCGTGTTTTAAAATCTCGCCGATTTCATCTTCGTAGTCTAGCTTATCGCTGTCTAGCCATACACCTTGACCCATTAGAAAAGGATAGTTTTTAACTCTCTTTTTAGCTTGAATTTTGTATCTGTCCATTAATTGGTCGGAAACCAAATTAAGTTTTTCGTCAAGCATTTCATAGAATTTGTTAATATCGCCTTTTGCAAGAATACCAAGTCTAGGCAAGTTGATTGATGTAAATGATAAGTTGCCTCTTTGAGTAACAATCTCTCTATCTTTGTCATAAACGTTACCTGCAACCCTTGTACGGCAACCCATGTAAGCTATTTCTGTTCTGTAGTCGCCCTCTTTGTAGTATTGTAGGTTAAATGGAGCATCGATAAACGAGAAGTTAGGGAACAGCCTTTTTGCAGATACTCTAATAGCAAGTTTAAACAAATCGTAGTTAGGGTCTTGCTTGTTATAGTTGACACCCTCTTTTACTTTAAAGATGTGGATAGGGAAGATAGCTGTTTCGCCGTTACCCAAACCTGCATCTGTTGCTAGCATAATGTTTTTAATAACAAGTCTGCCTTCAGGAGTAGTATCTGTACCGTAGTTGATACTGCTAAATGGAATTTGTGCGCCTGCTCGAGAGTGCATTGTGTTCAAATTGTGAACAAAAGCCTCCATTGCTTGGTATGTTGCACGGTCAATTTCTTGCTCCGAATATTTCTTTGTGAACTTTTGAATTTTTTTGATATTTTCGTCTTTAATACCGATTTTTGCAAGCTCTTTTGCTTCTTCTATCATATATTCATCTTTCTCTAGTTTAGGTACGATATCTTTTGCTGCAAGTGTTTCAGTTATTTTATTAGCAACTTCCTCAGCGTTTTCGATTTCGTAAATATCCAAAGCCTTGATAAGATTTTTCTTGTAAATTTTCTTATAAGATTTTGCAACACCTATAGCCATTGCGTACTCAAAGTTAGGAATACTTTGTCCACCGTGCTGGTCATTTTGGTTGGATTGAATAGCTATTGCTGCAAGTGCGGAGTAGGATGCTATATCGTTAGGCTCTCTCAAAAAGCCATGTCCTGTACAAAAACCGCCTTTAAACAATTTGATTAGGTCAATTTGACAGCATGTTTCAGTCAATGTCAAAAAGTCTAAATCATGAATATGAATGTCTCCCTCTTCATGAGCTTTTGCATGTTCAGGACGCAATACAAACAATTTGTTAAATTGTTTTGCACCTTCGCTACCATACTTCAACATTGTACCCATTGCAGTGTCGCCGTCAATGTTAGCGTTCTCTCTTTTTATATCGTTATCTTTTGCATCTTTAAAAGTTAAATCTTTATAGATTTCCATAAGAGAGGTTTTCATTTCTCTTGCTCTTGTACGGTTTGCTCTGTAAAGAATATAGTTTTTGGCAGTTTGTGCGTGTCCCTTTTCAATTAATGTCTTTTCAACTGCGTTTTGGATTTCCTCCACGGTTGGGGTAGTGTTGCCTTGACTTTCCAAATACTCGCAAGCCTCAACTGCAAGCTCTAATGCGGTATCATGGTCGCTTCCTCCGACAGATGCTGCTGCCTTAAAAATAGCATCGGCAATTTTTTGCAAATTAAATGGAACTTTTCTGCCATCTCTTTTAATAATGCTTTTAATCATAAAATTTCTCCTTCTTCTTTGGGTTTACTGATATTGCTCATTCAGTATACAACAAATTATATTCGTTGTCAAGAGGAAAAATCAATATATTGTGGTCATTTTTTGAGATTTTGGCAATTTGACCACAATATGTTGTGTTCAAGTAAAAATCTATGTAAAATTTTTATCACATATTTTTGCTACTTTTTACTTTATTTTATACCTTTTGTTTAGTTTAAAAAACTAAGAGTTATTATTATACATTTAATTATTCAAATCATATAGCATTATAATATGAAAAGAAAAATTTATGTAAAAAGTGATAATGATTACTATTTTTATAAAACAATTACCAAAAATTGGCAATAGCAAAAAACAAATGTCAGATTTTGGCACAATTTAGGCTAAATAGGTTTTTAACACATAAAAAATCTAGATTAAAACACATAAAAAATAGTGACATAGTCATTTAAGACCATAGCACCATTAGATTTTCAAATTTTACAAATAGTTTAAATTAACAATCGCTGTAGTCAAAGACCACTTAGTGTCGCTTGACGACAACTTCCGATAATAGAAATTCATTATAAATCAACTATCATAATCATAAGGAATTTTATTCAATTTTTCGCCAAGCAAGTTGATTATAAAACCATCCTCCACCTTACAAAACCATTTTGGATTTTGTTTTGGTAAATTTATCAATAAATAATCATCTGTGCAATCGCTCTCTTCTACAACTTCCAAGTCTTTTATGTCTATAACGCATAAAATATCTGGCTTAATTGAATACATCGTTTCTTCAGTAAATGGTGTGGGGTCAGTAAAAATCACATGAAACGACCTTCCTCTAATTTCTGCATCAATTATTGTCCCTACCATTCCTTTATAAACTTCTTGCTCTTCATATTCAGCTTTTGAAACTAAAACTTTAACTTTGTCAAACAACTTCATTTAACCACCATCCTGCTATTAATGTATTACTCTTTAATTTTCCATTTGAAAAAACCATCCAGCCTGACCTAACATAATAAGTTTTTCCCGTTTTTTCTCCACTACCTTCAACTTTAACCTTAATACTTATGGATACACCATATTTATTGATATTTAATATATAATATTGTCCTTTACAATAACTTTTCAAAACCTGTTTTTTAAAATATTCTAAGAATTCATCATTTGGCTCATAACCCAAAGCTTTTTTTACCAATCCCTCTTTATATTTAAACAACCATCCAATTTTTCCTTCGGGAATAATTAATTCTATTTCAGATTCTTTGGGGGTAGGAATGTTTATTTCTTTGCAATGACAATTATAATGGTACAACCCTCTTTTATTCTTTGTATCCTTTAAGATCTCTTCAAAGCTATATTCCATACGTTCAGGTTTTTTATTTTTTTCATCCACAAACCAACACTGATTTGTTGCAATACATTTTACACAATGTTTAGTTGTTATTAGACCACGTATACCATGTTCATAATCAAAATCATCAATGACAATATCGTTTAATTTGTCAAAAACTTTAATCCATTTGCTTGTCCACTCTGCTAACATTTTCCACCCCACATAATTTTTATAACTATATTGTAAGGCATAAAAATTATTTTTAAATGGTTTTATGACAAATTCTTTTGCATTATTGTATAAAAAATGTTATTTTAAAGCTTGTTAAAAAAAATTAATTATCAAATTAAATTCATTATAAATCAACTATCATAATCATAAGGAATCTTATTCAATTTTTCGCCAAGCAAGTTGGTTATATATCCATCTTCTACCTTACAAAACCATTTTGGAATTGTTTTGGTAAATTTATCAATAAATAATCATCTGTGCAATCGCTCTCTTCTACAACTTCCAAGTCTTTTATGTCTATAACGCATAAAATATCTGGCTTAATTGAATACATCGTTTCTTCAGTAAATGGTGTGGGGTCAGTAAAAATCACATGAAACGACCTTCCTCTAATTTCTGCATCAATTATTGTCCCTACCATTCCTTTATACACTTCTTCTTTAGCATATTCTTCAGCATCAGCCAACACTTTAACTTTATCAAATAATTTCATCTTTCCACCAATCCGCTATCAATGTATTACTTTTTAACTTTCCATTTGAAAAAACCATCCAGCCTGACCTAACATAATAAGTTTTTTCCGTTTTTTCTCCACTGTCTTTGACTTTATCCCAAAACAACCATTCATAAAAAATAAACCGAACTCCTTATAAGATAAAGAGTTCATCTTATTCCCTTGTGGTGCCTCACTCGCTTAAGTGCCCGACCTTACATATATTATAACATAACAAATCATTTTTTGGTTATTAATTTTTTTGAATATCAGTAATGTATTAAAGAAGAAAAAAAGTCAGTTTTATACTGACTTTTATCTTTTAACTATAATAGCAAACACTGCGTCTAAAAACATATATGTACAAGTGTTCGTATTTGAACTATTATGGTGAAGCGGATAATCGCAAATAAGAACATAGTAATATTCAAGTTGAATAATGCGGAATTATTCTGTCAAGTGGAATTGCCGCTGTCTGATTACCCGCTATTCGGCAAGCAAATAGCTGCAAATTAATCTTGCGGCTTGTCGGTTGTCTTTTCGGTGCTAATGGCTGTCATTGCCTCGCGGTAAACGAGCCTTGACAGCTTTTTTGCTTGCTCCTTGTCGGGCGGTAATTCTGCATATATATTTTTGTCTTTATCGTCGAAAAAAATGATTGTCAAGCCGTTCGGTATATCGCTCATAAAAAATACTCCTTGATTTTCCCACCCGTACCCGCCCTAAATGGTACAACAAGGCATAAAGAGTATTTTGTCATTTTTTATTGAATAATAGCCGATTTTACATTAAACGCCCCTAAATGGCACTGCGGCGCACGTCAAAAGTGTTACAGTGTGACATAGTGGCGTATAAAGTAATACTATACGCCATAGTGCGGGCGGCTGTTGCCGCCCACACTCATTGCCGTTTATGTTCCTTGCGACGCAGTGCCAATAAGGGAATAGTAACTTATTGGCACTGCGTCGCGGTTTAATGTCAAAAGTGTGACAGTGTGACATAGTGGACTATAAAAGTAATACTAATGATTACTTATTATCGGGCGCTTTTTGCACGATAACTTTTCCGTCCTTTACGGCGATAAACATTTTGCCCTTGCATTTCGGGCAATATATTTCTATCGTAGAGCCGTCGCCCGCTTTTAATAATTTATACCCACATTCGGGACATACAACGTAGTAGGTCATTGATTTGCTCCTTGCGCTTTTAATCTCGTTGTAACTAACCCGTGGCGTATAACGATATGTACATACTCGCCGCATTTCGCGCATTTCGTATAGCCGTCTAAACCGTTTTGCGCTTGTATGAGTACGGCTTTACAATTCGGACAGCAAGCGTAAAAATACGGTACTTTTATTGTTTTTGTTTCTTCCATATAATCGCCTATTCAAATTCACTCAATAAGTGACCCGCTTGCAGTATGTGATTTTGTGCTTTTTTAAGAAAGGATTTTTTGCTTTTATTTGCACTTAATTCGATTGTGCAGTCAAGCGAATAAACAGTAAAACGATAGATATGCATTTTTCCTTTGGGCGGTTTTGGTCCCGCATAGCGGTGCAAACCGTAAGCAAATCCTTGTATGGCGTATCCTAACGACGGCACAATTTTTCCCTTTGGAATACCTTTTTCAATTCTATTATCAGCCGCAATATTCCAAATGCACCAATGTGTAAAGTCTTTAATTATATGTGTGGTGTCCTCTAATGTTATGGCTATTGTTTTTGCTTTTGGCGATAAATTATGTATTATAATTTCAGGCGAAATATCTTTTCCGCGCCCCGTATATTCAATAGGGAATTTGCCGCCGTTTTCTAACCCTACAATACTAAATTCCAGAAGTGAATAGTTTTGTATAGCGATATTTTTCATTTTTGCTCCTTGTCGTTTATCGTTTAAGTATTCGCAACTTTATTCTTTCGAGATAGCGCCTGTTCTTTTTCAAGAGAGCAATATCAAAAGGTTTACCGTGCGCGGGGTAGATTGCTTTTATCTTTTCATTGTCGATTAACTTGTCCCAAGTGTGTTTATAATCGTCAAGATTTTCAACAAAAATAATGATTTTATGTTTGCTCGGAAAACCGTTCATCGCCGCATCGCCGCAAAATAAAGTTCCGTCGTCAAACAATAAACCCATTTGGTCGTCCGTATGACCTTGTAAAAAAACTATTTCGGCGTTTATTCCGTAAGTGCGTAAATTATCAATATTTTCACAATCAATAGTTTTATGACTTTGTAAATTCACAATCGGAAAGGTGTGTTCGCCTTTCCCCATTAAGCGCATAAATTTACAAAACAAGTATGCCCGCAGAGTAGTACACCCGCCTACAAAGCGATTGTGCCCCTCTGAAAACCTATTTTTACTTAACAAATTAGTTATTAAAGTTATGTGCGGAAAATTATTTAACAGTTCGGCTAAAAAGCCTATATGGTCGTCGTGGGCGTGTGTAATAAATACATATTTTATTTGTTCCTTTTGAATACGGTGTTTAGATAGATTTTTAATAAAACGTTTATATCCGTTTGAATAGCCCGTGTCGATTAACAAAAATCCGTCGTTTAATTCGACCAAATATTGATTTACAACTCTATTTCCCAAGTTTAATATTTTCATTTTCTTTAAGTCCTTTAAGAAGTATGCCAACACCGACATTAAAACTGTCTCTTATAGACACAGAATTACCAAAACTATCGTGCTGAACTAAATAAACATAACCTTGTAAAAAACTGCGGAATACTCGTATAGTATGAACTTCGTATTTTTCACTTAAATTATAGGCGGATAACACTTGCCGTATAGTTTCTATTAAGCCGCTTGTAGCCGCTATTGTTTCTTGCGATATATGCTGGTTATAAGATTGCATAATGTTGAACAGCCCTAAATGTTCCAATGTAAAATTCAAATATGCGGCACACATAGATTTAATAGCGTCGTCTTTTGATTTGCCGATTGCTGCTTGCATTACTCTATATTCAAGTTGTTTCCAACCGTAAAGCATAAGTGCAGTATGCAAATCAGATAAACTGTTAAAATGGTTATATAGAGAGGGTGAACGTACTCCCAATTTATCTGCCAATACTTTTAGAGTTAAATTTTCTGCGCCTATCTTATCAACTATTTCCATAGCCGATTGCAAAATTATGTCTTTGGTTAATCCTATTCTTGACATTGTTTGCTCCTTATGATATATTATAAACTAATTCTAATTATATTTTACCTAATCAGATTAGTTTTGTCAAGTAAAAACATAGTTTTATTGTTATTCGCTTGTGCTTACCGTCTGGGGACGGAATACGCCGCCTTGACAAATTGTAAAGGGCGACGATTTATCTCCCGTAAGGCATAAAACCGTCGTCGCCTACGGCGCAAACCCTTGACAATTTGTCTGCGACGGCATTTTTGGCCGGTTAAGACGGTAAGCACCAAAGCGAACAACAAAATTTTAAGCCGCAGTCCGCACGGACGGCGCAAAGGAGCAAACGCTATGAAGAACGCAGTTATTTACGCCCGTTTCAGCTCACACGCGCAGAACGAGCAGTCTATCGAGGGGCAACTTTCCGAGTGCTATAATTTTGCACAGCGCAACGATTTGCGCATTACGCACGAATATATAGACCGCGCATTGACGGGTACGACGGACAAACGCCCCGAATTTTTGCAAATGATTGAGGACAGCAAGCGCAAGGGCTTTCAATATGTGCTTGTATATCAGTTAGACCGTTTCGCCCGTAACCGCTATGACAGCGCAACCTATAAGGCAAAGTTGAAAAAGAACGGCGTGCGCGTACTGTCGGCAAAAGAAAATATCACGGACGACGCGAGCGGTATTTTAATTGAGGGCGTACTTGAAAGTATGGCGGAATACTATTCGGCGGAGCTGTCGCAAAAGGTTAAGCGCGGTATTGCTATGTCGGCGGCAAAGTGCAAGTATTTCGGCGGAGTTATTCCGTTGGGCTACAAAGTAAACAGCGAAAAGAGTTTTGTGCTTGACGAGGAGCTTGCGCCCGTCGTTAAGACCGTTTTTGAAATGTTCGTTGCGGGGAGCAACTATGCCGAGCTTATCCGCTATCTGAACGGACGAGGCGTAAAGACGACCAAAGGCGGCGAGTTCAACAAAAACAGCTTTCAGCGCATTTTAAGCAACCGCCGATATTTAGGCAAGTATATCTATCAAGGCAACGAAATTGACGGCGGTATGCCGCGCATTATTGACGACGACCTATTCGAGCAAGCGCAACAGAAACTTGCTTTATATGCCGCCGCTCCCGCAAGGGGCAAGGCGAAAGTCGAGTACATATTATCGGAAAAATTGATATGCGGCAAGTGTGGCAATAAAATGACGGGCGTTAGCGCAATGAGCAAAAACAAAACGCTACACAACTATTACAAGTGTGTAGGCGTTACAAAGCATACTTGCGACAAGCGGACAGTGCGCAAGCAATTTATTGAGGACGAAATTATAACCGCCATAACGGGCGACGGCACGGAGCGGAACAAGTACGGCGTTTTAACTGACGAATTTATAGATATGGTTGCCGCCGAAACCTACACGCTTATTCAAGCGGCACGAAACGACAGCGAGATAAAGCGGCTTGAAAACATAATCGAGGACAACAAGCAAGCCATTGACAACCTTATGCAAGCGTTAATGCACGGCAAGGCAACCGACATTATACTGTCGCAAGTGGAGCGGTTAGAGAACGAAAACAAAGAGCTTACGGACACCGTCGCAATGGAAAAGGCAATGCAAATGAAATACAGCTATTCGGACATTCGCAAATGGCTGTTACATTTCCGCACGCTCGATTATTCCAAGACCAAGCACCGCAAGGAACTAATCAATATCTTTATTTATCGCGTTGTGCTGTATGACGACAAAATGAAAGTGTTATTCCACTTGAAAGGCGGGCAGAAAGAGGAACTATTGTTGAATTTGATTTTCTCCGATTACCCCGACGGGAGCGAGAGCGAAACCGAACAAAGCGCAAAAGAAAAAGAAACCGAAAATTCGGTTTCTTCTTCGGGGTGTTCTTATACCCCTCGTCTGGTGAACGATAAGGGATTCGAACCCCTGACCTTTGCGTCCGTAGCGCAACGCTCTATCCAGCTGAGCTAATCGTCCATTTATTCGGTTACCTAAAAAGTATATACAAAATTTGCGGTAATGTCAAGTAAATAGGTAAGTGTTATTTTAAAATTTTCTTTTTATTTTTAACAAATTATATTTTACGTTTATCTACAACAAATAGAGATTAGCAAACTGCATTGCAGTTATATAATTGTAAAAATATTTATAT
>OFFU01000554.1_pt1 | contig 37392 bp, 32 predicted proteins | sample 1521451 | NCBI WGS metagenome assembly OFFU01 (sample SAMEA3504106, study PRJEB24116) | mouse gut metagenome | biome: mouse gut; feature: mouse-associated habitat; material: faeces | place: Denmark | collected 2011 | reverse complement strand
CCGCTGACGACTAAAAAAGTCGTCAGCGGCTTTGATATATAGGGTGGTGAGTAGGCTGTTTTATAGTTGGTGGTTGGAGGGTTGTGGGCAGCGGATTACTTATAGTTATCCTCAAAAGCTAACTCGCTGCCCACAGCCACCCACCAACCACATCAAAACCACTGGCCGGCGATAATATGGCCACCGGAATATACCACGACATACTCCGCCGAAGAGAGTCCTCTGACACCTTCAAGAGTCAGTTTGCCTGAGCCCTCTTTGACCGATACAGTCTTATCACACTTATCGAGGTATGAGCTACGGGTGAAACACCTTATCTCAATACTTGCCGACTTATTGGCAAGGGCATTGTAGGATATATAGAGAGTGTTGCCGGCTTTCGAAAAGCCTGTAGCTATAAACGGATAAGAACTCATAAGAGTTTTATATCTGCTGCTTTGCGTCTGGGCTGCACGCATATTGCTCTCCGCTGTTGACACTTGCGTGCGCAGTCTCCTCATCTGATCATTAAGGTTGTTTATGTCAAGATACAGGTCTTCGATTCGCTGACATTGATTGAGCGAGTCTGTCTTCTTATCCTGAGCAATAGACCTCTTCTGATACTCAAGATTATCGACCTGAGATACGAGATTGACAATTTGATTGTCGCGGGCAGATATGGTATCGCAGGCGTTGGCAAGCCGTCCATGATAGGATACTATGGTATCATTGGCCTGAGAGAGCGAATACGCTGTCTCGTTGAGCGTACGGTTTAGTCTGAACAATCCTATGCCTGCTATGCAAAGAAACGCCAGCATGACAATTACAAACCGGTATTGCTTGCGGGCGCGTTCAAGCTTGGCGACATCGCCTTTGAGAGAGACGATTTCCCCATCCTTTTCTTCAATCTGAGTCTGTAGACCGGAGATGACGCTATATGTGGCGTTGTCTTGCCACACATTGCCATCACTCATTATCACAGCATTGTATTCATTGAAAATCAGATTCTCAATCTTGGCGAAATCTTCACTCTTGCGTACAGCTGTGACATCTTTGGGAGACGGAAGCGATGGAATGTTCATCGACTTGACACCAAGCCTTGACCTGTTCGACGACAGAATCTTGAATATCTCGTTTCGGAGATTTTCTACTGCGTCGGGCGAATCTGCCAACTTTGGATTGGCGAATATCAGATTACCATCGGTGTCGTATTTCAATATAGTGGCTTTCCTCGGCATACCCTCCGCCACCAAATCCGACAAGAGTTTCAACAGTTTCGCCGGCTCTGTTATCACAAGGTCTTTGAAACTGAGAAGAATTCCAAACACAGATTCGCCGGGCAGCTTGAAGAAAGAGTAATAATAAATCACTCCACCCTCCACCCAGACGGCAATATTGCTGCCGTCGCCATCTGTAGACAGATATTTCAGATAATCAGCCTTGGAATCAAGAGGATAAGCGTCGAAGCTCTTCCCCCAAAGCGATGTTATATGCAGCGAGAAGTTCATTGTTTAAGCACGAAGCACGATTCGCTCTCGTCGCGGTAGAATTGGCCCAGTTGGTCAATTACATTTTTGCCGAGGAGACTTGAACTGTTTGGGTTCGGCGAAACCAAAACTGATATATCATGGAGCACGTACGGTCGGCCATTAGTAGTGTTGAAAGAGACATCGCGGATATTGAACTCGAAATTTTCAACAATGCTGCCGTCTGCAATCTGGGCGTACTTGGTATCACTGTAGTCATATCCCGATATTTTGCCCTCGCGTATCATTCGCTGGAATTCAGTCACCGGTATCAAAGTAGTTGTGCAACCGGTATCCCAAAGTAGATTCATAGGTACACCATTGAAAGAGACTGTCACCATCTCATGACTGCCGTTAGGCTCGTAGGGAATTCGCACACCATCAGTGACATCTGTCTCAGTAGTGACATGTTCGGGCACACGCTCGCGTGGAACCTGCTTGTTTCCACAGCCGGCCACCAGCATGGCTACGACAAGTAAAGTAAGGATTTTGATTTTCATTGGTAAATTTCTAATAATAATTTATTGTAATCTTCTATCAGCTTATCTATATAGTCGTTTTGTTTTTCAGAGAACATCCGTCGGTCTATGACATCAACCTCAGTGGCTGCTTTTGAAAGTTCTTGCATTTGTTCTTGCACAGGCCGGGTATTGAGAAAGCCGTTATAGTCTAATGACCTATCCTTTCGCGAAACTTCCGAAAATGTAGCAAGAACTTCGTTCATATTCTGCAACGCAACCTGCAGTGCACTCACTTTTTCTATTGCATTGGCGAAAGGAAGCAGAGCCGGGCTGAATTGATCGACCGGTACATTGTTCCTGAAAACCGAGATACTATCGGTAAGCAGCAATAGATCGGGATTCTTTTCATATTCTTCCAAGCTTTCGGATAGCTCTGCATTTTCTTGGTCAAGCATTTCAACCAATTGCACATAGATTTTAACCTTTTCACTGTCTTTCTTTATCTCAGGGAGCTTCTGTTTCAGCAATGAAACCGAGTCCTGAGCCACTTCTTGCTCGGGATCCTGCGCATGGCAAATCCCAACTACAGCAAGCAGCATTAAAAGCAATATTATCTTTTTCATTGAAAAGTTAGTTTATAAGTTTTCCCGCCGGTTTCCAATATTACTACAATGGTAATTGAATTCGAACGGCTCTTCAATTGTATCTTCTTATTGTTTATGACATCAACTGTCTTTCTTTTATACGGTCCTGTATCTTGTTTTAGCTTGATATCTTTATTGGACTCCAAAATATAATAATCCGAATGTTTCAAACTTGTACTTTCAGATAGAGTTATCTCCTGTTTGTCCGTATAAGAATCATCAGAACGAAACAGGTGCACTTCAAGCGGAACTTCCATAAGCGGTTGCTCATTTTTAAAGTCTTCAGATTTTATCACGGAAGATGTATGATGAGTTGCAACCGAATTGAGCATTCCGTTTAATCGCACTACGAGAGTTTCATAATCTGAGAATTTGTTTATCCGCTCGCGTAAGATGCTTTTTTCATTATCGGTAAGCTGCGGTTTGGATAGTTCGCTATAGATTTCATCCAATACCAGAGCTTTATCCTCTATCTGATCATTGAAATTGAAGAGGTTAGGTAGATTGGAAACGGGCTGATTATCACGTTGGAAATTGACAAAAGCTCTGTAAGCTTCACCGTTGCTTTCCGTAAGCACAGCGTTTGCCATATCTTGGTACTTCCGGACTATTCTATTCATCGCGTCGCTGCCGGCTGCCAATCTATAGTCGTATGCTATCGCCAATTTACCGTCAGTCAAAGCACGTTCAAAATTTTTTACACTGTCGTTATGAGCCACCAATGCAGAATCATCAGTAGGTTCAGGCTTAGTCTGTTCTTTCCCTCCTGATGAAATCAGTGCCCAAGATATTAAAAGTATAGCCAAGAGCACAGCCACAATGCCTATCAATTTAGGATCTATCTGCTTCCATATCGGCATTGGCTCCGGAGCGCTGCATTTCTTGCAAATCTCAGAATCTGCTTCAAAATCTGTCAACGGTTTCACTTTGCCGCACTTCATGCAAAGCCTCTTTCTCCGCGTTTGAGGCTGCGGAGTCGGTTCTGGAGTGGGGGGTGGAGTCGGTGTCGGCTCTGGTTTCGGTCGAGGCTGTGGTTGAGGCTGTGGCGCTACTTGAAGCTGCCTTATAAGGGTGGAGGCATTTGAGTGCAATGAACTCAGCTTACCGCTCAGCTCGTTGATCTGCTGCAACTCCTTATTTTCGAGGCCACCCTGAGCGGCATACTTTTTGAGCAGTTGCATTGAGGTAGCTGCATAAGAAGCTATTTCCTCAAGCACACCCTTATCGGTGGCATGCTTATGGATTGCCATGCGGGTGAGCAACTCAAGCGACGCCGTATATTTTTGGTTCATGTCGCCCAAGTCTATTTCGATAGTCGGCTCGTCGGGTTTGAAATAGGGCGACACGGCCAGCCATTGACTCTTCTTGAAAGCGTCAGTGAGGTCTTTCTCGGGAGTATCAATGTTTTTCAGCGCTATCTGACCTGAGGCGTTTGCCTTGAAACCGGCGTCGAAATACTCGGTCTCAAAGTTAGATAGGCCGGCCATCAGGGCTGCGAAATAAGCGCTTATCACATCCTCCGCCGCCTTGAATTTTCCTACAGCATATTTATATGTTTTGCCTACAGGTGTAAGTAAACGCCCGGTAGACAACAATCTGTCGAACTCCTGATTGAACAGACCATACAGACTGCGCAAATCGGGAATATACTGATTGCCACGCAGTGTAAACGATGTGCCGAAAAAAGCATGCTGACGCAGGTCGGTCTCCACAAGGTCGTAGACCAAGAAACTGTAGACCGTCGAGCCGTCGTTGCGTCGGTTGGCCATCAACATGCGGCCACGACGGTTTGTGCGATAGAATTGCTCGCAATATTCGCCCATGGCCTGGGGCACCTCATAGCTGTCGAAGCCATGAGGTGTTCCATATACGCATAAATCTATGCTTGCCATTCCTTGTTTATTTTATTGCTTTCCAAAGCTGTTCACAATACCAGTCGTCGCCTTGTATCCACGTTTTTGTCAGAGGGTCAACCTCAGTAAAACTTCCGACTGAGAAGCAAAGCGCCTTGAAGTTATATTCGCCCTGAAAAACGCGGAAGAAACTGTCGTTGCGGTAGTTGTCAAAGATTCCGGGATATTGGCCGGAGATGTCCTTGAAGAAACGCTGGCCTATGGGGTAGCCCGACTTGTCGTAATACTGCGGGAACTTATCGGCCTTGTTGAAAAGGAATACTACCCGCGCACGTTTACCCAGACGGTTTATATTGACCTGCATGTTTTTTATCTGCAAGGAATAATTTGTGCGCGTCTGCTGCACACCACCCCAGTCTTTCTCGCAGAAGAAAACCCACACTTTCCTGTTGGGGGCGTTGACAATCTGCTGGATGTAGGTGGGGAACGGACGGTTGGGCTCCGACTCCTTGAAGTAGTGCTCGCCCGGCGCCTCGAGTATCTGGCAAAGCGGGCGGCCATGGTCGTCGAGTATCTTCACAAGCATGAAACTGATTGTATCATTGCCCGAGGGTGCTGTAGTGCTATATACCATAGTCGACAGATTATCACACATACGCTGATAATGCTTGTCATGGCTCGGGCGGAATATGCGCTCCGGCACAACCTGAAGCCCGTGGCTCTCAGCCCAACGGATCATACGGATAAGAGCCATTGTCTTACCCGATGAAGGAGCTCCGAAAAACACCACTATAGGCGTCTGTGTGTCGGGGATCACTACAGAAATTGCATTTACATTCAGTATTTCCTCTTGATTGAGGCCTAAAATCATCTCCTCATTCTGAGGGGTAGACATCACAGGTCCCACCGGGTCGCTCACCACATTTATTGTGGCGGTGGTCTGCTGCACCGGCTGTTCGGTTATCTGGTCTCCTACTTTTGGCATGGTTTAGTTGTATGATAAGGCGTTATTATTCTTTTTGCTGAACGCGATGTTGAAGAACACAAAGCCGGCGATATCTACCAGTATGGCGATAAGAATCCAGTAGCTCATGCCTTTGTATTTGTCGGTCTTGGCGTAGTCGCGCACTACCTCTTCAACGTTGAGAAGATTTTCGGCGTCGGTATGAAGATTCTCGGCTGTATAGCGTGCTTTGTCTTCGTCGGAGTGAAACTCAAGATACTGCTCATTTCTCTTAATATATGAGTAACTCTTAATCAAATCATTTGAAGCAGCTTTTATGACCTCGGGATTAACTCCTGTCATATCATTAATATCCTCTTGAGCTATTGACAAGTTTTGTATTTTGGCTTTAAGCTCATTATCGTTCATAGCTTGCCTTACTCTACGTATTTTCTCATCACACTTTTTACTGTAAATATCAAAGTTGGCATTTATCGCCGCTTGATAAAATTCAAATGTACGATTCCATTCACGCGGAGTCGAACCCACCCGTTCTGCTCGTGTTATCTTCACTTGCCGTCCAAGCGCGTTGGTGAGAATCCTCTCCACATCTGTCAATATAGAATTGAAACGATAACCTATACCTTCATGACTTGGATGGATAATTTCATCTTGCATTGACTGCAAACGAGAAGATAAAAGATTTGCCAAGCCATCTCTATCAGCCTCTATTGCTTTTATTTGCTGATTGTTATCTTTCAGGTCTGTGAGATATCCCTTCGTGCGGCTGATATCCTGCGTCATCACGGTCTTGATATTGGCGCCATAGAGCAGTGTGTGGGTGTTGGTGGGCAGGCTCACGCACATCCAGAAGAATACGAGGCCGAAAAGACCGATTGCAAAGGCACCGCCGCGGCCGAAGAGCTTGCCATAGAAATCTTCGTTGCGGTCAAGGGCGCGCAATAGCTGTGAGAAACATAGCGACGCAATCACGAATGAGAACACTGCGATAGCCCATGCTCCGGCAATCGTCAGGTCAGGGTGCCACATATAGAGCGACTCGGCGGTCCATTTGCAACTCATAGCTGCAAGTACCACGAACGCAAGCATGGCGAAAAGTCTGAAATAATTAGTTCTTCCCATGGTTTTGGAAATGATTGGTTTTTAATTGGTTTGTTGATAATTTAAATATTCGTTTTTAATGCAATGGATTTAAACACTTTAAACCTGTTAAGCCCATAATAAACAAGTTTCTCCTAAGAAACTTAAATTTATGAAGTTATAGCTCACGGGCAGACAGGCTGCTCATGAGCTGATGGTAATGGTGTGACTAATGATTCATAAGCGGGGAGATGCTTGTGGTCGGCGGTTCAAAAACCCAAAACACCGCCGGGGATAAAAAAATGACGTGGGTATTGCTACTTGCGCTTATCCCGCGTTCAGGCCTTCGCATTGCCTACCAATCAGGATAAGCAACTCAGCCAGCCCACGCCAAGGATGGTTATATATAATGCCTGCATGCCTCGGCATGATTCTCTCATACCGCAGCATACATCCGGCAGAAGATATAAACATCTCCCGTGGACGCTTACGTTGCCGTTTCTTCCGATTGGTATCAAAGTTGCGAAGTTTGAACGCAGAAGAAAAACGTTGAGTAAACGTCTCTTTAATAATATGTACTGCCCCGTCGCCCCATGGGCAGGCGGAGTCGCTGCAAAATTAGACTAAATTATTTATCTGTGCAAATTTTTTCTTTGCTTTAATATAAAAACAGCAGACTTTGGGGTCATCTGCTGTGTATTGTTAAAGGTGATTTTTATTAATCTTGCTTCATTCTGTCGTGTATCCAGTCAAGCATATATTCATAGCCGCTGATCTCACGACCTCCTATATCGCGCAACATACCTGACGAGTAGCCTTTTGATATCTCTTCTTTCACCATAATCTCAGCCTCTTCCAGTGCGCCGGTATGCAGCAAGGCAAGCAAATATAAAAGTGCTACATCTCTGTCGGGAGCAGGTGGCTTGGGGAAATATTTGTCAGGGTCGGGATGTGCGGCAAGGAATGATTCCACATCCTGCTCTACTCTTTGAAATACATCTCGCCAGACGCTTTCAATCATCTCTTCCGTATATTGTTTCCACGACCCCGGGAAAACCGGATATGTAGCCACCTTCTCACTCGAGACACTGAAAGCACCGTTTCCTCGCAGACTTTTGGGGGCTTTCTTATTGTCGGGGCATTGAAATATATCCCACCACAAGTCGTCGGCGTACATAGGCTTGACTTCCAAGAATGCGTCAGGAGCACAGAGATGATTAAGTGTAAAGAAATAACCGCCAACTATTTTATAGCTGATATAAGAGCAACGCTTAAATCCATACTCCTTGCCTATCGCCTTGCGGGTACTATCATCTGCTTTTTCAAATTCTTTCGATGTCATACAATGATATTATTGTTGGTGGGTTATGGTTGGTGGTTGGTGGGCAGCGGATTACTTATTGCAATCCTCAAAAGCTAACTCGCTGCCCACAATCCACCAACCACAACCCGCCAACTATTTCTTATTGAACTTGGGTTTGAGCTCGTCGGGGGTGTCGTTGGTATACATCTCGATGGGCTCGGTCTGCTTGGTGAACATGTCGGCTATCGTTGAGGCCGGGAGTTTCATGGCAGGGGCAAAGTCGTCGGAGGCCATGTAGTCGAGTATCGCGCGGCGCATTTGGCGGGCTACAGGGCGCTTGTCGAGCTTGCTGTCGATATCCATGGTGGTGAGCAGAAGTTTGCCTCCCTCTACCTCTGCCTCGACTATCATGCCGAGCTTGCGGCTGAGGTGCCAAGTGTCGATAGGCTGCACGGGCGACTGATATTCGGCCGGCAGATCTACGAGGTTAATCACCTGCGCGCGGTTTACAAGCTCCCACCAGTTGAGGTTGCCCCAATCGTCGGTGGGGAAGGCTTTGGTGAAGAGGGGGTGATCTGTGTCGATGGCCACGCCTGTAGTATGTGGTGGACGCATTTTAAACCAGCTCGTATTCCAGAACACCGGCAGATAGTGCTGCACAATATCGCTGCCGAGGGTGATTTTGCCTCCGGCGGTGATAAGTACTTTGCCACCGGCGCGCAGCACATCAAGAGCCTCCGTAGATAGCGAGTCGGCCACGAAGATGTCGGCAGGCACAGCGGTGTCAACCTCCTCGGGATATACCCAGAAATCCCAGCTGTTGGTGATGGTGTCGCCGTCGGTCACCATATCGGCAGCAAGAGTATACTTGGCCGGAGCGGACAAGGCCGCAAGGGGAAGAGAGAGGCTACCGAGAGAATTACCCTTGCCAACAGCAAGGGCCGTGGCGGGTAATGAGGCACGGTAAACCTCCTTGCCTGCAGCGTCGGTGATATTACATGCCACAGCCGAGGGCACCACGGGCGCCTCAGTAGCATTGACGGCCTCGAAGCTCGCTTCAAGAGCCTCGGAGGCTGTATACACAAATTTAGGCAGACGCGCCAGCACCACCAAAGGAGCGCACCACTGCCTCCATTCCTTGCCATCGACATAGCCTTTCTCACGCCAGAACACATTGAGTACTCCCTCGAGAGCCGTGCCCTGACCGCTGTAGTCGTTGAGGGCAAGGAGTTGAAAGCCCGGATACTCGGGAGTGCGCAGATTGCGCTCTATCTCATATTTATAAGCGAGCGTCTGCAGCTTGCCACTGGCCATCAAGAAGTCGCGCTCGCGGCCTTTCATGCCATTCTGATAAAGCAGGTCGCGGAAAATCTCGAAATTGCGAGCCTTGTAGGGACCGGTATACTGCGAAGTCTCGTCGAGGTCGGGGAATGCGCACCATTGTCCCTGCTCATGGGCAAGGATAGGATGGGTGTTTTCGCTGTCGGCCGGATGATTGTTGGGGTGAAGGATGTCGGCGGTGTAGTCATCGTCGCAGCCGGGTGTGCGTTTTGCCCATGTGAGGCCACGGCCGCCGCCGCGTATGTTATACTCGCTGCCATAGTCCCACTGCCAGCCACCGCCGAGGGCGGCGCTGCTGTAGATTTTTGTCGGGTCGTAGGCCTTCATCAGCTTTACCCATTCGGCGCAGTATTCAGGCCAACGCCCGGCGGGCTCGTTGCCAGCAGCCATCATCACAAACGAGGGATGGTTGCCGTAGCTGTCGACAATGCGGCGGCTCTCGTCAAGAAGATATTTGTCGATAGCCATACCCGTGCCGAGCTTCACGCCATGGTTAGGCCACGACGGTCCTTCAGGCTGCAGATAAATGCCCATGGAGTCGGCGGCAACAAAAGCGGCTTCAGGCGGACAATAGCTGTGGAAGCGCATCATATTGATACCGTACTCCTTGCATTTTTCAAACACAGCCGTCCACGATTCCACATCTGTCGGTGCATAGCCGGTGAGCGGGAAGCAGCAGTTTTCGACGGTGCCGCGCATAAGCGTCGGTATGCCGTTGACGGTAATTTCACGCATACCCGTGGCGATGTCGCGCAGGCCGAATACGGTATTGACCGTATCGCGCCCCACAATAGTCTGAAGATCATAGAAATCGGGGTGATGTTCGCTCCAAAGTGCAGCGTCGGCTCCCATGTCGAGATTGAAAATCAAGGTGTCACCGGCTGTGGCCGAGGGTGCGCCGAGGTATACCGGCGAACCCTTGTCGCCGCGCGGTGTGGCGCGCACGCTCGAAGTGAGTTTCTTACCCTGCTTGCCGTCAACAAGCACCTTGACAGTTGCACGGCGCCCTGCGGCGTCGGGATAGACGCGCACACGCTCAATACTGTTGTCGGCAGGAAGAGCAACCAAGGCGATCTCGCCGACAATACCGTTCCAGTTGCCCTGCGTCTGGTCGGTGACGCTGTGCGAGTCCTGACCTACGCAGACGTTTTCTATACCGTTATAGATTTCAATGTCAATTACGTTTTCCTTGCCCGGCTTTATGTATCGTGAAATATCGAAAGTATGAGGTGTAGAGAGCGACATATCGTGCCCCACCTCTTTGCCGTTGACCTTAACGGTAGTTTCGATGTGCGGACGCTCGAGCGAGAGGACTACCCGCTTGCCTTTCCAATCCTTGGGCACTGCCACACTGCGGCGGTAATAAGCCTTGCCTACATACTCTTTGTCGGGTGTGAGGAAGAACGGAAACTTGATATTCCCCGGCTCGCGGTAAGGAGCATAGCGGTCGGCATAGTAATATGACTGGTCGTAGAGCGAACCGGTCCATTTGGTGTCGGTGTCGACATCGTTGCCCTTGCCGTTGGTAAGCATAGAGCCGGGCAACACGATGGTATCATCGTAAACGGCCTCAGGGCCATAGCCAAACTGCCATGTTCCCTCAAGCGAAATATAATCTCTCGCGCCGGCACCGGTCGCGGCAAGGGCGGCAAGAGTCAGTAAAGCTAATCGTTTCATATCTTCAAAGTACTCCCGGAGTGCCGTTACCGGCGCCCCGGGGGTATAGTTTAATAATTCAACTTTCGCAAGCTTAAGTTGAACAGGCTAAGAAGGTTAAAAAGGCAATTGCCCATGGCAGGCAAGAGAATACCTTCCAAATATTACTCAAATACAAGACTATTATCTTGCCTTTTTACCTTTATTTCCTTTTTTGCCTGACTGAAGTGTAGCTTGCGAAACTTCAGTTTATAATAGATTTTTAGGTGGGTGGGCTGTGGGCAGCAAGTTACTTTCAACTTGCCTAAAGGTCAAACCACTGCCTACCGCCCGGTCACCTCAAACCATTTGCGTTCAATCAAGCGAATGGATCACGAGACCCGAGCGGAGCTTGGGCTCGAACCAAGTAGTCTTTGGAGGCATGATGTTGCCGGTGTCGGCGATGTTCATCAGCTGCTCCATGCTCACCGGATAGAGGGCGAGGGCGAAAGCCATCTCTCCTGAATCCACGCGGTGCTTGAGTTCTTCAAGCCCTCGGATACCGCCAACGAAGTCGATACGCTTGTCGCTGCGCAGGTCGGTGATTCCGATTATGTCGCGCAAAATCAAATCCGAAGAAATGGTTACGTCGAGCACGCCTATAGGGTCGTTGTCGTCGTAGGTGCCGGGGCGGGCTGTAAGCGAATACCAGCGGCCTTCGAGATAAAGTGCGAAGTTGTGGAGCCCGGAGGGATGATAGGTTTTCTCACCTTTTTCTTCCACTACGAAGTTCTTCTCAAGGCGCTCGAGGAATTCGGCGGGCGAGAGACCGTTGAGGTCGCGCACCACGCGGTTATAGTCGATTATCTTGAGGTGCGAGGCCGGGAAAGCCACAGCGAGGAAGTAGTTGTATTCCTCATCGCCACGATGGTCGGGATTCTGCTTTGCCTTCTCATCGCCAACAAGAGCTGCGGCGGCACTGCGATGATGTCCGTCGGCTATATAGAGATAGGGAATCGCCTCGAATGCGGCTGTGATACGGTCGTTGAGAGCCTCATCAACTACCCAGAAAGTATGACCGAATCCATCGGGAGCCACGAAGTCATACTCCGGCTCGCCGGCGGTGACAGTGCGGATCACATCTTCAAGGTCGGCATTGTCGGGGAAAGCGAAGAACACCGGCTCGATATTGGCGTTGTTGACGCGCACATGCTTCATTCGGTCTTCTTCTTTATCGCGGCGGGTGAGTTCGTGTTTCTTAATGCGCCCCTCCATATAGTCGGCGACGGCGGCTGCAACTACGATACCGTATTGAGTGCGGCCGTCCATGGTCTGGGCGTAGATATAATAGTGCTCATGCTTGTCTTGCACAAGCCAGCCGTTGGAGCGGAATGCAGCGAAATTATCTACCGCTTTCTGATATACGCGCTCGTCGTGCTCATCCGTGCCGGGAGCGAAGTCTATTTCAGGTTTGATGATATGGTAGAGCGACTTTGGATTGCCCTCGGCTTCAGCACGGGCTTCTTCGCTGTTGAGTACATCGTAGGGACGCGAGGCTACCTCGGTAACCATTTCGCGCGGCGGACGGATTCCGCAGAAGGGTTTTACTTTGGCCATGGTAAAGATATAAAGGTAAGGATTTTAGGTGATTAAGCGCTTGTGCGCCGGTATAAGGTATGGTATTGACGCGCCTGAGGCACGTCAATACCTGTTTTTATGGAGTGTTTTATCTTACAATGGTCTCGGTGCGGTCGGGGCCCACTGATATGATGGTCACGGGCACACCCACTTCGCTCTCGATGAATGCCACATAGTCTTTGAATGCCTCGGGCAGTTCATCGTAGCTTCGCTTGTCGGCGAGACTTGTCTTCCAGCCCTTGAACTCCTCATATACAGGAGTCATGCAGCCGGCACCCTCGGCATTGTCGCCGATGGAGAAGGGGAAGTCGCGGGTGACGGTGCCGTCGGGCAGACGGTAGGCCGTAGCCACCTTGATGGTGTCGAATCCGTCGAGCACGTCGCTCTTCATCATGATAAGGTCGGTGGCACCGTTGATCATCACGGCATAGCGCAGAGCCACGAGGTCGAGCCAGCCGCAGCGGCGTTCGCGGCCTGTTACTGCACCATATTCATGGCCGATATTGCGGATCTCGGCACCGGTCTCGTCGAAGAGCTCGGTAGGGAACGGACCACTGCCCACACGGGTGCAATAAGCCTTGAAGATACCATACACCTTGCCGATACGGCCGGGAGCAAGACCGAGACCTGTGCATGCGCCGGCAGCTACGGTATTGCTTGACGTAACGAAGGGATACGAACCGAAGTCGATGTCGAGCATAGTGCCTTGAGCACCCTCGCAGAGAAGACTCTTATTGTCGGCGAGAGCCTTGTTGACATAGTGCTCGGTATCGGTCAGGCGGTAGCCGCGCAGGTAATCGACAGCCTCGAGCCATGCAGCCTCTGTAGCCGCGAAGTTTTCGGGCAACTCAGCTCCGGCGTCTTTGAGAGCCTGAATGTGCTGGTCGCGCAGGGCGTGGTAGCGGTCAAGGAAATCTTCACCTACAGTATCGCCCACACGCAAGCCGCGGCGCGAGATTTTGTCGGTATATGTCGGGCCGATACCTTTTCCGGTTGTGCCGATTTTCGAAGAGCCTTTGGCGCGCTCACCGGCGGCGTCGAGCAGGCGGTGGGTAGGCAATATCAAATGTGCTTTCTTGGAAATGCGCAGGATCGAGTGGAGGTCGAGTCCTTCGGCTTCAAGAGCAGCAGCCTCCTCGCGGAAAAGAATGGGGTCGAGCACGACACCGTTGCCGATCACATTGGCGCCGCTGCCGCTGGCGAATACACCCGAGGGAATCGAGCGGAGCACATGCTTGCGACCGTCGAACTCGAGGGTATGCCCGGCATTGGGACCGCCCTGAAATCGTGCTACAATGTCGTATTTCGGCGCAAGGACGTCTACAATCTTGCCCTTGCCCTCATCGCCCCACTGGAGGCCTAACAGTATATCTGCTTTCATTTTCTCTTGAGAGATTTAGATAATATTGTTGGATTTGAATTATTTTTCTTGGTTGACGCTGCCTTTGCAGCCTTTGTGCAAGCCGAGCACACGCCATAAACCGTCAACTCGAACGACTCAGGTGTAAACGCCGAGAAGCGGCGGTTTCGGATGAGCGTGTCGAGCGTACCGTCGCGCACATCTTTGATCTTACCGCATTTCGAGCATACGAGGTGCATGTGCGAGCTGCCTTTACATTCATAGCGCGTGGCGCCGTCGTCGAAGCGGTGACGGCACACTACCCCGCACTCGGTGAGCAGCTGCAAGGTGCTGTATACAGTAGCCACAGCCACCGGCTTGCGGGCTGAGGCAAGGCGCGCCACTATCTCTTCGGCCGTGAAATGCCCCGATATGCCGCTGACACACTCCAAGATCATGCTTCGCTCTTGGGTGCGACGCCGACCGGTGCGCGACAGATACTGGTCGAATATCTGCTGCGGATCTGCGTTTTTATGTTTGTCGGGCATCATTTCAGGGCTCGTATTGCATGTATTTGTTGCAAAAGTACGAATAATTTTTTATTGCTCGCCCATTTTTTCGTACCTTTGTGCATTATTCGACTATTATGAGTAAAAAATAGGGTAACAAACCTCCTGATATGAACGATTATTACAAGGTAAATTTCACTTTTACCCCTGCAAATACCGACGCAGGCGATCTGCTTGCGGCTTACCTCGCCGACGAGGGTTTTGAGAGTTTCGAGCAAGACGAATCACTTCCCGGTGCGACAATGACTGCCTACGTGCCCTCGAAATTGTATGACAACAGAGCCGTAGAAGCCGCTGTCGCCGAGCTGCCTTTCGATTGCGAGGTCTCGTTCAATGCCGAATATGTGCCGGGACAGGACTGGAACGCCGAGTGGGAGCGTCATTATTTCAAGCCGATTGTCGTAGGTGGCAAGGTAGTGGTACACAGCAGCTTCCACACCGATATACCTCAGGCCGAGCACGATATCGTGATAGACCCGCGCATGGCATTCGGCACAGGCCACCATGCCACCACCACTCTGATGATGCAATTCATCCTTGCACACAACATAGATGGAGCTGACGTGATCGACATGGGCACAGGCACTGGCATTCTTGCCATCCTCTGCGGCATGCGCGGCGCAAAGCATGTGCTTGCCATTGAGATTGACCCGTTTGCGGCTGAGAACGCCGTCGACAATGTCGCACTCAATCTTGCCTCAAAGCCCGGTGTCGTTGACGTGCGCGAGGGCGACGCCTCACTGCTTCCCACCGAGGCCACTGCTGATTACCTGCTGGCAAATATCAACCGCAATATAATCACCGCCGACATCGCAGCCTACGCTGCCGCCCTCCGCAAAGGCGGCATTATGGCAGTAAGCGGTTTCTATGTAGAAGACCGCCCTATCGTGGCTGCCGCAGCCGAAGCTGCCGGGCTCGACTTCGTGGAGGCTGACCAAATAGACAACTGGTCGTCGATGGTTTTCTCAAAACGCTGACCGAGATGAAAAAGATACTGTTTTTCTACGTCCTGCTGATTGCCTCGGCCTTGTCTGTTTCGGCAGCAGAGCAACCCGACTCGATTCCGTCGCCCAGAGCAGTATTTGCTTGGGGAGCCGACGCCGGAGCCTCGATCGACCTCACCGGCAGCGACATGAGTGATATCAACTTCAGCGCATATTTCGGCTTCAGCCGCGGATGGATCAACTTTCTCGGAATCGGAGCCGGAGCGGATATCACCACGTCCAACTCCTGCCGCTCATACGACCTTTTCGCCGCGTTCCACACCAATTTCGTCAACCGTCCCACTCTGCTCTTCTGGCCCATTCGCGTAGGTGTCTCGCTCAACTATCTTGAGAACAACCACCAGCAGACAGGGGTTTATGGCACTACAGGCCTTGGTATCAATCTTGCCCGCGGCCGTAGCTATTGCTCATACATGATGATCGGCTACACATTCAGGCAGCGCCGCCCTATTGTCGGTGAGATTACCCATGACTTTAAAAACCTACACTACGCAACGGTAAAAATCGGTATTTCATTTTAAGTTTCGCATGCGAAACTTGTTTAGGCTGAGTTCAACAGGTTTAATATGTTTAGATTAAACTATTAAAATCTCAAGTTTTATTCTGATGTCGAGACTATATCTCTTCAATCCTGAAAACGACCTTGCCCTCGCACAAAACACCGCCAACTACACCCCGCCGCCTGCCGCCGTGCGTCTGCGCAGAGCCGGTGCCACTTTGCCGCTGTGGTTTGCCGGTGATGATGATTATGTGATCACCGACGGTGTAAATGCACGCTGGCTCACTGAAATACAGAATCGTTTCGGAATAAAAGCAAGACTCTTCAGCACATACGCAGAAGGGATGACACCGGCGCCATGGGGGTGGTCGAAAGCCGCCCGACGCTTATTTGAATACAGAGGTGTACCCGCCTACGCTATGCCCGATGACGAACAACTCGACCGCTTGCGCGAGCTCTCACACCGCCGTACGGCAAGCCTCATAGCCCAAGCGCTGACAGGCTGCAGTGCCCCGGCAGCTATAGAATGTCGCACATTCGACGATGTAAAAACTTTTACTGACCGGGCAGGCGCTGCTGTAGTCAAACTGCCATGGTCATCATCCGGACGCGGTGTTATCCCCGTAAACCCGGCCGACATTGAGCGTCAACGCCAACAGATAGAAGGCGCCATCCGCCGACAGGGCTCGGTGATGGTAGAGCCTCGCTACGATAAACTTCTTGACTTTGCGGTGCTCTTCCATATAGAAAACGGCAAATGCCTCTACGATGGTTTGTCGGTATTCGATACCGCAGGGTTCAGCTCTTACGCCGGCAACGTATTGGCAAGTCACGACGAACTCCACGCAACCATCTGCCAAGCACTCGGCGGCAAAGAGCTGTTCGACAGCGTTGTCAGTCAACTCCCGGCTGTGCTTGAAAACATAATCGGCGACGCCTACTCAGGACCTCTCGGCATTGACATGATGGCCGTGAAAGCCTCCGGCTATTCACTTGTGCCTGCTGTAGAACTCAATCTGCGCATGACAATGGGACATCTGTGTCACCGCTTCTACCGCGACCATGTAGCAGAGGGCCGACGCGGCCGGTTCTCAATCCTGCCTCAGATATCAAGCGGTTCTATCGATTGCCGGGCCATAGACGGACGCATTATATCAGGCAATCTTGACCTTGCCCAGCCCGGCTCGGATTTTTCTTTCATTATATCCATTGAATAATTTGTCAAAATAATATATTTTTACTAACTTTGCCAACATAATAATACAAACCTGCAATTTAATCTATCATTTTGCCTATGAAAATTTTTCTACACCGCTTCGGAAGAGGTATACTCTTTGCCGGTCTTGCGTTGTTGGCTACGCTCGGTATGAAAGCCGAAAAAGGCGTGATTCTTATCGACAGCGACGGCAATCAGCGACAGATGACCCTCGCTGAAGTAAAACGAGTGGATATCGGCACAAGCGGCTTGACCCTCCACCATGTCGACGGCTCATCATCTGCGCACGAATATGCCAATATCGACCGTCTGCTTATCGGCGCCGAGACAACATCTGTCAAAAATCTCATGAGTGAAGGAGAAATAGCCGTATGGCCTACCCGCACATCTTCGTCGGTCAATGTCACAGGAGCAAAGCCTGCTACGGCAGTTTCTGTCCATAGCCTCAACGGCACTTTGGTATGTAGTGCGCAAGTTGACTCCGACGGCTCAGCTACTGTCGACCTTTCTTCTTCAAATACCGGTGTCTATATCATCACCGTCGGTTCACACTCAGTAAAAATCGTAAAAGAATAATCCCATGACCAAACATATTCTTGCAGCCGCAGCGCTCGCTGCCGGCGTACTCTCGGCTTCGGCTCAGTACGACACAATGTATCTCATCAAAGACAATCACGTTGTCGGTAAATATAATGTCGAAGATGTCGACTACGCCTCTTTTACCCTCCCCGAAGGAGTGGAAGACTCACCTATAATACTCGGAGTAGACAACGTTGGCAAAAACACCGTGACCTATACGGTAACCACCGTGTCGCCGACTACTGTCTATGCACACAACATCCTGTCGTTTTACGATGTAGAATTCACAGCCCTGAGCTATTTCGGTGAATCTTTCGACAGTCTTACCGACGAGCAGAAAGTGGCAGCACTGCAATACACGCTTTCATACGACGCATACATCGGAGGCGGCACACAAACCTATAAGCAGACCGACTTCGACCTTGCGGGCGTAGACGACTACACCCGCTTCAAAGTCACCCCCGGCACAAAATTCTATCTCTGTGCATGGGAAGTCAACCCTTCAGATTACTCTCCCCTTGAGACATTCACATACACCGACCTCAAGACCCTCGACCCCGTTGAGAGCGCCTCGGCAGAACTCAACTGCTCTTTTGTCGGTCAGACCAAGGATGGCCTGCAATTCGACGTCACCGGCAGCGGCATTAAATACATAAAGACCGTCTATGGTTTCGCCGACGACATGAATGCTTACAAACAAATCTATGGCCTCGACTACCTTTTCGGTCTCTTCGGCCAAGACTGGACTCTTGACGAGTTGCAAGGCGACGACCCCGATCTCGGTATGCCAAACGCCACATGGCCTTGCTATGAATCAGGTGACTATGTACTCTACCTCCGCGCCTACGATGAAAATGGCGACTACATCAACAAGTCTGTAACCGCCACGGGTGAAATCGTTGAAGAAGGAGAAGGCCCGACTATCACCATATTCTCTAAAGAAAAAGGTGCAGGAAGCGTTAAAATCAACTTCGAGATTGCCCCCAGCAATGTAGAAGAGGCTTACGTACGTCTGTGCTCGGAAAACTTCGTGGACGACCGTCTTAACCTGCAGTACGAACTCCATGAAATCGCAATGGGAGGTGACGCAGAAGACATCACTACCGAAATAAACACCGCCGGCGAATATACATTCTCCGCCAACGACCTCACGGAAGAATGGAAATCACTTCTCATCTACGCCAAAGACAAAGACGGCGGCCGCACCACTCTTAGAATAAACTTCTTCCCCGACCCGGATTCTTACTGGTCGATCGAAGACCCCAAGCACGCGCCCGCCCGCCGCGCCATGCCGGCAGTGAAATCCATAAAGGCAAAAAATAACCCCACCCTCAAGCGAGTGAAATAATGCAAGTACTTCGACACCAATAAAAATTTACCCCTGTTCAAAATGATATGAACAGGGGTAAATTTTTATTTTAGGACTCGTATTATTTCGTAGCGGCTTCGTCGGCGGCTTCTGCTGCCTCGGCTGCCTGATCTTCGGCGATTTCTTTCTCTTTGAACTCGGTAACACCGGCTGCTATAAGCTGGTTATACCATGTGAAGAGTTTGCGGATATCGGTGTTGTATACTTTCTCTCGGTCGAAGTCGGGGAGGATTGTAGCGAAGAACTCACGCATGGCCTCATCGCTGCCGAAGCCTTTGATATCGATGGCTTGACCACCCTTCACCTCATAGATTTTCTCCATGATGTCGGGCAGGGGCACATCGCCGCTCTCGCTATACATGGTGATGTCGGCAAGAGAAATCACTTTCTCATGCGGATAGGTGGGAGTGCGCTTGCCTGTAGTGAGCGATTCAACTATCAGACTGTTCTTGCCGCGGGTCAGAAGGCGGTAGAGACCCGGTTTTCCGGTGATTGATATTATTCCTTTTAACATTGTCAGATGTTTATACGTTAATTCTATGTGCAAAATTAACAATTACGCATGATATTCGGTTCTAATTTTGTAACTTTGTAGCCTAAAAAATCTCCGTATTCTGCAATATGGCGCATTATTAAACTTTATTTGCGAAATGTTAACACTTCTTAGATATATAATCCAGCTCATACTGTCTCCTAAAAACGGCTGGGAAGACCTCGCCCAGACAAATCCCGACCCCGATGTGCTGCTCACCAAGGGCGTCTACCCTCTTCTCGGTATCGCCGCTGTCACCGAGTTTCTCGGCATGGCATATCATGGCTATGCGCTCGGGCAGGTGCTTATAAGCGCAATCAATGTCTTCGGCTCATACTTTGTGGCTGTCTTTATCGCGAGACTGCTCTTCGACCTGTACCTCAACAAGCTCGCCGGAGCCGAGATTGACAAACGTCATTCGTCTACAGTAATCATCTGTGGTATCGGCATGATGATTGTATTTCAGATTATCGAGAATTGCCTGCCGTGGAATCTGCTTATCATAAGATTTCTTCCTCTTTATGCCGCCCTGATAATATTCAAGGCCTGCGCATATCTGCGGATTCCCAAAAGCAACGAATTGAAATTCACAGCTCTTGCGGCTTTCACCATAGTAGCTGTGCCTCTCCTTATTTACAACATAATCAATGTATTGATACAATGAAAACAAAACCAAAAGATATAAATATCAAAAACCGTCGTGCCACTTTTGACTACGAGATTTTAGAAACTTTCACTGCCGGTCTCGTTCTTACCGGTACAGAAATCAAAAGTATCCGCAGCGGCCACGCCTCGCTTGTAGATACCTTTTGTTATGTCAGCGCAGCCGGCGAAGTCTGGGTGAAAAACATGAATATCGCCCAGTATTTTTATGGCACATACAATAACCATGAAGCCCGCCGCGACCGTAAGCTGCTGCTCACTAAAAAAGAGATAGCGAAGATCGGCAAGATGGGCAAGGATTCGGGCTACACTATTGTGCCGCTGAGGCTTTTTATAAGTGAAAGAGGATATGCCAAACTTGTTATCGGCATTGCCCGAGGTAAGAAAGAATATGATAAACGACAGTCTATCAAAGAACGCGAGGACAAACGAAATCTCGCCCGATTGATGCACAAATGATTTATCCCGACACATTAGAACATAAAATTGGATTCGACGGCGTGCGCGAGCATATCTCGCGCCTTTGCTCGTCGCCTGTAGGTGTTGACCGTTGCCGTGAGATGACTTTCCACACCGACTACGCCTCTGTGAGCCGCCTGCTGCACGAAACTGCCGAAATGCTCGCCATCATCAGCTCTGAGGCCGGTTTCCCAAGCGGCAATATCCACGACTGCCGTGCGGCGCTGCTTGCCCTGCGCGTGCCCGGCACATGGCCGGCTGAGAGCACTTTGCCCGGCCTGCGGGCTTCTCTGGCAGCCATGGCCGACATCTCGGCCTTTTTTGCGAAAGCACGGCGCGACGACAGCAACGCCACCCCCTACCCAGCCCTCGACGCCCTGGCCGCCGACCTGCAGGCCTTCCCCGACATTGCCGCGGCAATCGACCGCATTGTCGACCGACATGGAGAAATCAAAGACAACGCCTCGCCCGAGCTCGCTGAAATCCGACGCGCAATGTCGGCAGCCTCGGCCGGCATAAACGCTGCCATGCGCCGCGTGATGGCAGCTGCCGTGCGCGACGGCTATCTCGAAGCCGACGCAACTCCCGCCGTACGCGACGGCCGACTTGTCATACCCGTCTCGCCGATGTATAAACGTAAGATCAACGGTATCGTACACGATGAATCGGCCTCGGGCAAGACCTTCTATATCGAACCGGCTGAAGTGGTAGAGGCAAACAACCGCTTGCGCGAGCTTTCTATTGAAGAGCGGCGCGAGATTGTAAGGATTCTCCAAGGACTCGCCAATACAATCAGGCCGAGAATCGACGAGCTCATCACCGGTTTCGAGCAACTCGGTGTATTTGACTTCATCCACGCCAAAGCCGAATATGCCCGCACTGTCGACGCCGAAATGCCGGCGCTATCCGACAGCACCGAGCTCGAATGGTATGGAGCACGACACCCGGGGCTCGCTCTCTCGCTCCGCCGTCAGGAAAAAGAGATAGTACCTCTCGACATCACCCTTACCCCCGACCGCAGGCTTCTGATTATCTCAGGCCCGAACGCGGGCGGTAAATCGGTAACGCTCAAGACCGTAGCCATAGTCCAGTACATGGCGCAGTGCGGCATACTCCCTCCGCTGCACTCCAATTCGCACCTCGGCATTTTCGAAAGTATTTTCATCGACATAGGCGATGACCAGTCGATAGAGGATGACCTCTCGACATATTCGTCGCACTTGCGCAACATGAAGTTTTTCCTCGCCCACGGCAATGCCTCCACACTCATTCTGATAGATGAGTTTGGATCGGGTACAGAGCCGCAGATAGGCGGAGCTATCGCTCAGGCACTTCTAAAGCAATTCAACGCCAAAGGTATGTGGGGCGTCATTACCACCCACTACCATAATCTGAAGCAATTTGCAGAAGAGACGCCCGGACTTGTCAACGGCTCCATGCTCTACGACCGCCAGCAGATGAGGCCGCAGTTCAAACTCGCAATCGGACAGCCCGGCAGCTCTTTCGCCATAGAAATCGCACGCAAGACCGGTCTGCCCGATGACATCATCAATGACGCACGCGAAATTGTTGGCAGCGATTATGTCAACCTCGACAAGTATCTGCTCGATATCGCACGCGACCGCCGGTATTGGGAAAACAAACGCGCCGACATACGCAGGAAAGAAAAAGCTATCGAGGAAACCCTCGCCCGCTACAGTGAAGACGCCGAACGCCTCCGCCAGCAACGACGCGAGATCATCAGCGAGGCCCGCGAGGAAGCCAAGAGGATTCTCGAAGGCTCCAATGCCGCCATCGAGCGAACTATCCGCGACATCCGCAGCGCGCAGGCCGACAAAGAGGCCACTAAAGAAGCCCGCCGCAAGCTCGAGGAAGAACGCCAGGCAATCACAGCCCGGCAATCCGACCGACACCCTCTGCTCGACAAAGCCAAGAAGAAGAAAACCGACCGCAAGCCGCGCGCCGAACATACCGACAAACCGATAGAAGCCGGCGACAGCGTAGTGCTCGACGGCAGCAACACTGTAGGCACCGTCGACTCCATTTCCGGCAAAGACGCCATCGTTGTTTTCGGACAAATGAAAATGACCGTGAAACTCGCGCGCCTCAAACGCACTATCCGCAAGCCGGCAGAAAGCAAAGGGGGTGTGTCGTATATCTCGTCGCAGACATCGGAGTCATCGCGCGAGCGCCAGCTCAATTTCAGCCATGAAATCGATGTGCGCGGCATGAGGGCGGATGAGGCCGTGCAGGCTGTGATGTACTATATCGACGACGCCGTTCAGTTCAATTCCTCGCGAGTCAGAATCCTCCACGGCACAGGCACAGGCGCACTGAGGCAATATATCCGCAATTACCTTGCTTCAGTCAAAGCTGTCAAGTCATATCACGACGAAGACGTGCGTTTCGGCGGTCCCGGCATTACTGTTGTTGAATTTTAAAATTATGCTATCAAAATTATTCTTTATCTTTGCCAAAATCGGTGCTTTCACTTTTGGCGGCGGATGGGCTATGATAAGCCTGATAGAGCGTGAGATGGTAGACAAACAGAAGTGGCTCGAGCGCAGCGAGTTCCTTGACCTGCTCGCGGTAGCCCAGACACTTCCGGGCTTGCTCGCCGTCAACATAGCAGTGGTTGTAGGCGACAAACTACGGGGGCTCAAAGGTGCGCTTGTGGCTGCCGCCGGCACCATACTGCCATCTTTCATCATAATTCTGCTGATAGCCATGTTCCTCACTCCGGAACTGATAATCACCAATCCTACATTGGCTGCGATATTCAAGGGTATCCGCCCAGTTGTGGTGGCTCTCATTATCGCACCGGTTTTCACCACTGCACGCTCTGCCGGTATCGGTTGGAAAATGGCTTGGATTCCGGCTATTGTAGCTCTTTTAATCTGGTCTAAACTACCGTATATATCAAACCCGATTTTATATATCATCATCGGAGGAGCAGCAGGTTATTGGCTTGCCGTCCGCTCCCACAGATCGCTTAAAAAATCATGATATACCTCAAACTGATATGGAGCTACCTCAAAATCGGTTTCTTCGGTTTTGGAGGCGGATATGCTATGTTGGCTCTTATTGAGAATGAGATAGTGGCTCCCGGATGGATCACCGAGCAGACATTCACCGACATCGTGGCAATCTCACAGATGACTCCCGGCCCGATAGGTATCAACTCTGCCACCTATATCGGCTATGTCGCACCCATGGCCTCCTCACCGGAGTTAAATCATCCTCTCTACGGCATATTGGGCAGCCTGATATGCACTCTCGTAGTCATATTGCCCAGTTTCGTGCTCGTGCGCTATGCCGGCCATTTTATTTCGCGCCATAAAGACAGCGTCGCCCTCAAGGGTATCTTCAACGGTCTGCGCCCGGTCGTAGTCGGTCTGATAGCCTCGGCTGCCCTGTTGCTGATGAACGGCGCGAACTTCGGCACGACACCGTCAGATCTTACTAAAAGCATAATACTCTGCGCGCTTTCGTTGGCTGCGACTTTGTATACAAAGATTCACCCGATTATCCTCATCATTCTGGCGGGTATTGTTGGCTTAATAATATTCTAACATGAACTATCAGGAGACTCTCGATTATATCTATGCCCAAGTGCCGATGTTTCAGAATCTTGGCGCAGGGGCATATAAACCCGGGCTGCAAACGACCAAGACCTTGGCGGAGCACTGGGGCAACCCTCACAAACAGCTAACCTGCATACACGTTGCAGGCACAAACGGCAAAGGCAGCACAGCCTCGACCATAGCAGCAATCCTGCAGGCGGCCGGCTATAAAGTCGGGCTTTATACATCGCCCCACCTGATTGATTTCAGAGAGCGCATTCGCGTCGACGGCACTCCGGTAAGCAAAAATTTCGTTGTGGATTTCGTAGCGGAATATCTCGCGGATGAAGAGCTCAAGGCTTTACACCCCACATTCTTCGAGCTGACAACGATAATGGCTTTCCGCTGGTTTGCTGACCAAAATGTCGATGTTGCCGTAATTGAAGTCGGGCTCGGAGGACGTCTCGACTGCACAAATATAATCACACCGATAGTATCTGTCATCACCAATATCTCGCTCGACCATACTGCAATATTAGGCAACACCGAAGCGGAGATTGCTGCCGAAAAAGCGGGCATTATCAAGCCCGGAGTGCCCGTAGTGATAGGCAACGCCGAGGGTGAGGTTCTTGAAGTATTCAAGAGCAAAGCTTCGCAAACGGAAAGCACTATTTGTGTAGCCTCTTCAGAGAAGCCATACAACAGTGCAGAAATCACCGACGATGGCATAATATATACAGGTACCCGTTGGGGCGACTTCAAAGGCGAGCTCTGCGGCGACTGCCAGCGAGAGAATGCAGCCACGGTATTGTGCGCATTGCAGTTCATCACCCCTCTTTTTCCAAAAATCGACAGCAATGCTGTGGCGACAGGCTTCGGCAATGTCTGCTCCCTGTCGGGGTTGGCCGGACGCTGGATGGTGCTTTGCCACACACCGGTGCGCGTTATCTGCGATACGGGGCACAACATCGGCGGTTGGCGCTGGCTCGGGCCGGCACTGAAAAAAATAGCAGGCTCGGGAACTCTCCATATCGTTATCGGCTTCGTCAATGATAAAGATGTAACAGCAATCATGCAGCAAATGCCGCAAACGGCCATATATTATTTCGCCACACCGAGTGTGCAGCGCGGACGGGCCTCGGAATCAACAGCCGAGACCGCACTCGCATGCGGCCTCCACGGCAAAGCATATCAATCTGTAGCCGAAGCATTCGAGGCAGCGCAAATGGCCGCACGGGACGGAGATACAATTTTCGTGGGAGGCAGCACATTTGTGGTTGCCGACCTTCTCGCACTAAAGCAGTTTGCCGAGTAATCAGTTCAAGTTTCGCAAGTTGCCTTGCAACTTGAAAACTTGAGGTTTAAAGCGCCTTCAGCGCAGTTTATCAAGTTTAGGAAGTTTACATTTACCAATGTAATTCTAAACTTCTTAAACATTTTAAACACACAAAATAAACAAGTTTCGCTCGCGAAACTTAAATAATCTGTCTGTTTTTTCCTATGAGCGATTTTAAGGTAAAAGGACATTTGGCCATGTTGAGTGCAAATGTCATGTGGGGCTTGATGGCCCCCATCGTCAAATTGGTTCTTATTTCAGGTGTAGTAGCCCCCTTTCTGCTTGTGGATTTCCGTATGGCAGGAGCTGCCGCACTATTCTGGATTACATCTTTATTCTTGCCAAAGGAGCATGTTCCCCTCACCGACAAGCTCCTTCTCGGGGGCGCGGGGCTGCTGGGCGTATTCTTCAATCAGGGTTGTTTCATCATGGGCGTGAGCCTCACCACTCCCGGAGAGGCAAGTCTTGTCACCACCACCATGCCAATGTGGGTAATGCTGCTGGCATGGCTGATTCTGCGCGAGCCTATCAGTATGCGCAAGGCCGGCGGCATTGTCATAGGCGCGGCAGGCGCACTCATTCTGATGTTGGGAAACAATTCTCAGCAAAGTGAGGCTCCAAATCCGGCTTTAGGTGATTTTATTGTCCTGATGGCTCAGCTAAGCTATGCTCTCTACCTCACGCTTTACCGCAATTTCATAAAGAAATACTCACTGGTGACGCTGATGAAATGGATGTTTCTTTCGGCTACTATCGTATCTCTCCCCTTCAGCCTACCCATCATATCCGCCACCGAATGGCAGGCAATAAGCCTCAACGAATGGCTCGGAATAGCAGCTGTGGTGATAGGCGCCACATATATAGCATATATCTGTGTGATGATAGGTCAGAAGAATCTCCGCCCTACCGTTGTCGGAATATATAATTACGTTCAGCCCGTCATCGCCACCATAGTCGGCATAGCGATAGGCATGGACCATTTCACCCTTATCAAGGCTGTAGCTGTAGTATTCATTTTCAGCGGTGTATGGCTCGTGACCTCAAGCCGGGCACTGCAGAGCGACAATCAACGGCGGTAGCGAGTCAGAAATCCGTCGTCAAATACCAGATATATACCGTCGGAATAAGTCCAGCGCTCCTGCATACCACCGTTGGTAGGTATACGCAGAATATCTGTCGGCTGTCCGAGAGCGAGCCTACATTCGTCGCGGGTCATTCCAGCTCTCACACGCGAACATACAATCATCGCCCATACATCATCTTTGATTTCAGGATATTGCTTGCGCGGATTTTCGAAGGCAAAGAGGCTGTCGAAAGTCCGCGTAACTCCTCTGCCCTTTCCGAGCCCCATCAGCAAAACATATTCGTTGTCGTTCTTGCTGTCGGCAACATGAAAGCATACGGCTGCAGGGAAATTGGCTGTGCCCGGTACGATACTGTCGATTTCCACCTCCACATGCCGCAGACCGGATATAGGGGTAAAAGTACTGTCGGCGGAATACCAAAGCGGAGTACGCACATAATACCGGCGGCCGCGCATTTTCTTGTCTACAGCCTCTACCACATCAAGATCTATCGTAAAAGGCACATCAAGCGACTCCACCGAATCAAGACGCGCAGCGTCGTAATTGTCGGGTCGGTAATAAAACTTACGTCCTCTTCCGTCGGTAAACTTCAGGATAGTCGCGTCCGCTCCTGTCAGACTCGTACCGACCTCGCGGCCAAGGTATTCGATATCATGCCCTACAAGATTGATGCTCGCGTCGGAAGGCGAGCTGAATATAAGCGATATCCTGTCATCAGCCACTCTGAAACGTTTTCCGGTTTTCCACTTCGCCGGTGCCTGCGGACGGATATCATCGAGATACGACGCTTCGGCAACGGGCTCCGACGCTCGCTGCTCTTTCACTGTCGACGCATCAATGCGCGGAGTGCTCTCCACGCCTGTAAAACATGCGGTAGTCCCCGCGCATATCGTCATGCCGAGGACTACCGTAGTAAGGGTGCTTAATTTCATTTAGCAGTCTTGGGTGTTATACCGAGATTATTGTAGATAAATGAGTAAATATCGGTATATTCGTCTATTACTTTGCTTATCGGCTTGCCTGCGCCATGACCGGCTTTGCTGTCGATACGGATAAGCTTGGGAGCGTCGCCGGTGTCGGAAGCCTGAAGTGTAGCGGCATATTTGAAGCTGTGGGCGGGCACTACACGGTCGTCGTGGTCGGCAGTGGTCACAAGTATAGCCGGATAGGGTGTGCCATCGTTGCTGATGTTATGCACGGGTGAATAATCGAGAAGATACTTTGCCATCTCGGGGCTGTCGTCGGCTGTGCCATAGTCAGCGGCCCAGTTCCAACCGATGGTAAAGAGATGATAACGCATCATATCCATCACGCCTACGCGCGGTATTGCCACCTTGAAGAGGTCGGGGCGAAGATTCACGGTAGCGCCTACGAGCAAGCCGCCGTTGCTGCCGCCTTCAATAGTCATGAGTTCGGGAGTGGTCCAGCCTTCATTTATCATATACTCGGCAGCCGAGATGAAGTCGTTGAAAACATTGAGTTTCTTCATCTTCGTACCGGCCTCGTGCCATTCGTCGCCATATTCGGCACCGCCGCGGAGATTGGCCTGCGCGTAGATACCGCCGTTTTCAAGCCAAAGCAGACGGTTGGCATTGAAGCTCGGGTTGAGAGTGATGTTGAAACCTCCGTAGCCATAGAGGTATACGGGGTTCTTTCCGTCGGGCATCACATCCTTGTGCCGCACGGTAAACATAGGCACCTTAGTGCCGTCGGAAGAGGTATAGAACACCTGCTCTGTGACATAATCCTCGGGATTGAGGCCTTCGATTTCGGTCTGATGATAGAGTGTGCTCTCTCCGCTTGCAATATCATATTTGAAGAGTGCCGACGGATAAACAAACGAAGAGAAAGCATAATAGACCTCATCATTGTCGCGGCTCGACGACACTCCCACAGTTCCGTAGGTCGGAAGCTCTATCTCGCGCACCATCTCACCGGCTTTGGTATAGAGGTATGCGTGGTTTGAGGCATCACGGTCGAACACTGCCACAAGATGGTCGGGGCCGGCGAACTGTACCGATGTAAGTACACCGCCCTCGGGATCTTCGGGTATGATTTCGGTCCAGTCTTTCGATGTGGGTTTGGCCGGGTCTACAAGCACGAAACGGTTGCGAGGTGCGCCCACCGATGTGTAAAGATAGAGTTTGCCGTCGATGATTGCTATGGGCGAGTTGGTGAAGTCCTGCGACTCTTCAACTGTCACCCATTTTCCGTTTTTGCGAAGATCGCGTATCATCACCGACTCACCGGTGCCTTCGCCTCCGCCGATGATAGCCATCGCGCTGCCGTCATGAGCCACAGCTGCGCTGTGGAAATGGTAAGGATGGGCGTCGTCTTCAAATGCAAGTATGTCTTCGCTCTGGGGGGTGCCGATTTTGTGATAGTATATCTTATGACCGGTATTGGCGTTGCTGAATTCCTTGCCGGCTTCGGGGGCGTCGTAAGCGCTGTAGTAGAAGCCGTCGCCGAGCCACTGTGCGTCGGTGAATTTTGCCCATACAATGTGGTCGTCGAGGAGCTGCTTGCTCGCGGTATCCATCACATAGATTTCGGTCCAGTCGCTGCCGGAGCGAGATATGGTATAGGCTGTATATTTGCCGTCGTTGCTCTGGTATACGCCTGTGAGAGCCACGGTGCCGTCGTCGCTGAGCTCGTTGGGGTCAAGGAATACCTCGGGCTCGCCGTCGTAGCTGTCGCTGCGGTAAAGCACACTTTGGTTCTTGGTGCCGTCGTTGGCATAGAAATAATACTTGCCATCGTTTTCTTTCGAGGGCAGACCTTGTCGCTTGAAGCGGTTGAGCACCTCAAGGCGATTGTGGATACCTTTTCTGAATGGTATCTGCGACAGATAGTTTTCTGTCACCTTGTTCTCGGCCTCAACCCAAGCGAGGGTTGCCGACGATGTGTCATTCTCCAAGGGACGGTAAGGGTCGTTGACCGTCATTCCGAACGCTTCGTAAGTGGTGCTGTCGCTCGGAGCGGCCGGATATTCTATTTTTGCCTGACGTGAGCAGGCGCCGGGGAGCAGTGCTGCCATGGCGATGATTGGTATTATCCTCATATATCGGTTTTTATGATTGCTGTAAATGAACATCCATCTGCGGGAAGGGGAAATTGATACCCTTGGGAGGCAATTCTTTGTAGAATCGTTCGTTGAGGTCATAGAAAACGCCCCAGTAGTAATCCTTGAAAGTCCACGCAGTCACTTTCAGATTGACACTCGACTCGGCAAGCTCATTCACTTTCACTGCCGGAGAGCAATCCACCTTCTTTGTACTGAGCAACTGCGAAGGCGAGGGAAGGTCTTCTATCTCAGGCAGACTCGGACGATGTTTGCGGTGGAAGAGACGCGCCAGACCTCTGCGGGGCTTCTCTTCCTCTTGTTGGTTTGCAAGCTCACGGCGAGCTTCTTCTACCTTCAGCTCCTGACGTTTCTCAAAATCATCTTCGAGATATTGCTTGACTATGCGTTCGTCGGATTCGATGATATCGAGTATGGCCTTGCGTGCGACATCGACATCATCGCCGTAGCTTATACCTACAACCCAGTCGACTCGTCGGTAATCTTGTTTGCTGTAGTTATTGATCGTGCCGGTAGAGAGGCCGCCGTTGGGGATGATAATCGATTTATTGTCGGCCGTGGTTATGATAGTGCTGAAAATCTGAATCTCACGCACCGTGCCCGAATATCCTTGAGTCTCAATAAAATCGCCTATCTTGTAAGGTTTGAGCAGCAAGATGAGCACACCTCCGGCAAAATTCTGCAGCGTTCCGCTCAGAGCCATACCTATTGCGACGCCGGCAGAGGCAAAGATCGCGATAAACGATGATGTCTCTACGCCAAGGATTCCTATAACCGTAACTATCAAAATGAAGTACAGCACTATCCGCACCATACTCAACACAAATGTCGCAAGCGAACGGTCAAGCTGACGGCGCACGAAGATACCGCTTACAAATTTATATAGTTTATTGATAATGAGCCGGCCTACGTAGAACACCAGAATGGCTATGGCCAGATTGATGGCGAAAGTCACCATCGTGCTCACCAAACGGTTCATAAGTTCGTCGAAAGGCAGCGACTTCAACATCGACAATTCCTCGGCGCGGGTCGGCACAGAATCAGTCAGTTCGGGGGTGATGTTCGGTATTTGAAGAAACATGAATTTATTGGAATTTTATAGCCGACGCCACATCGCGATACCAAGCGAGCTGGTCGTAGTTTTTAGTTGTATGAGAGGTCTCGGTGCGCAGTATGTAGGTCGACAGACCGGAGTGGTGATCAATCGGGGTGTTGCGCAAATATGGAGTAGCGGCAGCATAAAGCACAGCATCAGACATTGCGGCATTGAACACTGCCAGATCTTCGCCACTTACAGCCATAGCTTCGGCATACTGCCCGAAATCGAAATAACTGCAGCTCGACAGCGTCACATAATTTGAATACATCTGCGGTGTAAAACCGGCCGGCAGAGATGACGGTGCTTTCTCATATATCTCTTTGGTTACACGTGCAAGCTCGGTAAGAGCCGAAGCCTTTACCACACTCATAGTGCAATAGTTGTTATTCCTGTCGCCGGGATTGGCGGCTATGCGATCCTGATAATAGTCGAATGTGCTTTGCGCCGCACCAATAAGATCGGCTTCTCCCGGTGCAAAGAAATACTTCATATTCAAGTCGTAAGGCATACCGGGCACCTGTAACTCCGTGACACTGCCTACAAACAGGCGCGCGCTCCTGCGGAGCTCATAGAGTGACTCTACCGACATCATATAGCAGCAGTCGAAATATATCCAGTCTACCGCGCCGGCTTCTTCTATCGCGATGGCAAGGTCGGTGGTGTTCATACGCTTGCCACCATCATCGCCGAATGCGCGTTTGGCTGCTGATTGTGTCATGCCGTCCTGAATCCATCCTGATCCATGACTCCACAGAATCAGGCCGGTCTGCTCTGCATTGGCATATTTTTTTGCGTCGTTGATAACCTCAACCATCCTCGATATCTCTACCGAGTAGGTATCTGTATCGTATGTAAACAATGTATCGACGCCTGAAGGGGTAATCTCCACGAGCATAGGAGCAACACTGCGGGTATGGCGGTAGACAAGGAAATGATTATCCTCACCTATACCCTCAGCCACGCCAGCCAACATCTCTTTATAGTCTTCATTGGCCGCACTGCTAAGATTATTGTTTGCCACCTGATACACCAGCACCATGCGCCCCTTGGCCGGCTCTACTTCGGGTTGTGGAGTCGGGGCGGGTGTATCATGGCAGGAAGACAGCATTGCAAGCGCCGATAATACAAACAAAAATTTCAAATATAATATAACTCGCTCTTTCATAATCTACAAAATTACAAAAAATCTCTTATATAAAAAAGAAGAAATTCTATATAAGCACAATTCTTTTTCATCCACGGCGCGAGCGTAGCTTGTGCAAAACCTCATCTCAAAAATTGAGCCGTAGGAGAATCGCCGGCAGCAAGCTCCTCCGGAGTGCCTTGCGCGAGTATTCGCCCGCCTCCGCGACCGCCCTCGGGACCCATATCAATTATATAGTCGGCCTGCTGCAGCACATCGATATTGTGTTCTATCACCAGCACGGTATTTCCGCGGTCGACAAGCTTGTTGAGGATAGCCATCAGAGTGTTTATATCATCGAAGTGAAGGCCTGTAGTCGGCTCATCGAGTATGAAGAGCGTGCGGCCGGTGTCGCGCTTGGCAAGCTCCGTAGCGAGTTTCACGCGCTGATTCTCGCCGCCCGACAGCGTCGCCGAGGGCTGACCGAGCTTGATATAACCGAGACCTATATCTTGCAGCACCTTGATTTTCTTATAGATATTGGGGATACCTGCAAAAAACTCACAGGCCTGATTTATGGTCATATCGAGCACATCGGCTATAGATTTACCCTTGAAGCGCACTTCGAGGGTCTCGCGGTTATAACGCTTGCCGCGGCACTCCTCGCAAGGTATGAGTACGTCGGGCAAGAAGTTCATTTCTATAGTCTTGTAACCGTTGCCTTTGCATGCCTCGCAGCGGCCACCGGCCACATTGAAGCTGAAACGTCCCGGCTTATAGCCGCGTATCTTGGCCTCAGGAAGAGCAACAAAAAGATTGCGTATATCTGTAAACACGCCTGTGTATGTTGCCGGATTTGAGCGGGGTGACCGCCCCAAGGGAGATTGGTCAACGGTCACGACCTTGTCGATATTCTCTATGCCTTCAAGACTCTTATAGGGTAGAGGTTCTTCGAGCGAGCGGTAGAAATGTTTGCTCAAGATAGGCTGCAGCGTGCCGTTGACAAGCGATGATTTACCTGAGCCCGACACACCTGCTACTACTGTAAGAGTGCCCAAGTTGAGAGTGAAGTCAACATCGCGAAGGTTATGGCCCGAGGCACCTTTCAGCGTCAGGGTCTTGCCATTGCCCTTGCGTCGTTTTTCGGGTATTTCAATCTTGCGCTTGCCGTTGAGATACTGCGCCGTAACTGTGTCGGTCTTCAACATCTCTGCCGGAGTGCCTTGGAATACGACTTCGCCACCTTTTCGGCCTGCTCCGGGGCCGATATCCACAATATAGTCAGCCTCAAGCATTATATCCTTGTCATGCTCAACCACTACTATCGTATTCATGGCGTCGCGCAGGCGCTTCAATGAATCAATCAGCCTGCGGTTGTCGCGCTGATGAAGACCGATCGAAGGCTCGTCAAGGATATAGAGTACATTGACAAGCTCGCTGCCAAGCTGTGTGGCCAGACGTATGCGCTGGCTCTCGCCACCCGACAAAGTCGCCGAGGCTCGATTGAGCTGAAGATAGCTCAAGCCAACATCAACAAGAAAACGCAGACGGGTGGATATCTCCTTTATGATTTCGCCCGCTATCTTCCGGTCGCGGTTGTCGAGACGCTCAAGCACTGAGTCTGCCCATTGCGAGAGAGCGTCGATGTCGAGAGCTGCCAGCTCGGCGATATTCTTGCCGTCGACATAGAAATGGAGCGCTTCTTTGTTCAGACGTGCGCCCTTACACTCGGGGCACACGGTGCGGGTGGCAAACTGCCCGCTCCATTTCTTCTCTTGGTAAGAGCCGTCTTCATCAGCATTCTGCTCTATAAACTTGATCAGACCGTCGTAGGTTCTGAAATAGTCCATACCCGAGTATGTGCTGTCGGCAAGTCGAGGCACCGACGTGCTGCCGTTGAAAATCTCATCTACAACCTCATCGCTCAATTCTTCAAACGGAGTCTTGATATTATAGCCGTTGGCTTCAAGGATAGCGCGTATCTGAAGGAAAATCAGCGTTTCGCGATATTTGCCTAATGGCACAAGTGCACCGCCGTGTATGCTCAGTTTCTCATTCGGCACAATCTTGGCGCGGTCGATCAGGTTGACATAGCCAAGACCTTTGCAGCACGGGCATGCTCCCTGCGGAGAGTTGAACGAGAAATTATGTGGGGCCGGGTCATGGTAAGAAATACCCGACACCGGGTCCATAAGCTCTTGGCTGTAATAAGCTACCTCATTGGTGTCGGCGTCGCATACAAGCATTTCTTTGTCGCCTTGGTCAAGGGCGCTGTTTACCGACGCAAGTATGCGCTCGCGGTCTTTATCATTGACCTTAAGGCGGTCTATCACAAGCTCCACGCTGTGGTTCTTGTAGCGGTCGAGCCTCATGCCGGGAGAGATTTCCATCAGTTTACCGTCGACGCGCACATTGAGGAAGCCCTTGCGCGTAAGTTGCTCGAAGAGCTCCTTGTAATGGCCCTTGCGGTTTTTCACCATCGGCGCGAGGATATAGAGTTTGCGCCCCGCGTATTTCTCTATGATAAGGTCTACGATTTTCTCGTCGGTATACTTCACCATCTCCGCGCCCGACACATAGCTCTTGGCTTTGCCTATACGCGCAAAAAGGAGTCGGAGGAAGTCATAGACCTCAGTGGTGGTGCCTATCGTGCTTCGAGGATTGCGGTTGACAGTCTTCTGCTCAATCGCTATCACAGGACACAGACCCGAGATATGGTCAACCTCAGGGCGCTCAAGTTTTCCGAGCATATTGCGGGCGTAGGCAGAGAAAGTCTCGATATAGCGCCTCTGCCCCTCGGCAAAGATTGTGTCGAATGCGAGCGACGACTTACCGCTGCCGCTGAGGCCGGTGACAACTGTCAGCGACTGGTGCGGTATCGTCACATCAATATTTTTGAGATTGTTTACCCGCGCACCGATAACGTCAATACAACCTTGAGTACCGTCATCGGCAACCGGGATCATATCGTCGTGTCTGCTCATTTTATAGTCCAAGCTTGGTTATAGGTTGTGGTGCCGGCGTTCTTGCGCGAAAGTGATTTGGCTTCGGGTATTCGCACTTTGTAGGTCTTACCGGTCTTGTTGGTGAGTTTTTTGGCGCGTATCCAAGGATTCGCCTCGCGCAATATCGAGTAGTTTATCCCTTGAGCTTTAGCCCATGCAGCCCAATCGTCAACCGGGCCGGAGACTTCTACTGTCTTGTATTTTTCGGGCTGATAGAGCTGATCGTCGCGCAGACGGAAACCATATTTGGGCGGATTTTCCATCACCGTCTTCATCGCCATCACACGATATGGATAGCGTGTGGTCTCCTCGGTTAGATAAAGGTCGAGTGAAGTGTCAACATCCTGAGCGTCGAGCTCGCGCGACACACGGGCCATACCGCCGTTATACGAGGCCATAGCCGAGGGCCAGTCGCCATATTTGGAGTATGCTTTTTTAAGATAGCGGCATGCTGCGGCAGTGGCCTTTTCTATGTTATATCGCTCATCAACCTCATCGTTGACTTCCAGTCCGTATTCCTTGGCTGCCGACGCTATAAACTGCCAGAAGCCGGCGGCCTTGGCGCCGGAGTAGGCTCGCGGATTAAGCGAACTTTCTATGCAGGCAAGATACAGCAGATCTTCAGGCACCCCGTTGGCACGCAATATCGGCGCCATCTCGGGGAAGTATTTGTTGGCTCGCTTGATTATCAGCATGGTGGTGCCATGGGTATATACTATCGAACTAAGCTCGCGGTCGAAGCGCTCATACATGTCGGTCCGGTCAAGGTCGTATGTTTTGCCGCACAGTTTTACCGATTCAGGTACATTGGGCGAATATACCTGCGCAAAAACCTGCGACGAGGTCTGACCGGCAGCCGCAAGCGGCGCAACGGCAAGAAAAGTGAGTGCTAATATCTTTATATTCATCATTCTGTATCTGTATTGTTTGAATTGGTGGTGTTGTCTTTGAAGCCTATCACATTGATATCACCGGCTTTGTTATATTTTACCCCGTCGGCACCGACGGCTTTGATTACATAGAAATATACTCCCGCAGGTACGGGTTTGCCTCCGATCATTCCGTCCCAGCCCTCGGCAGGGTTGTCACTCTCGAAGAGTTTCTTGCCCCAGCGGTTGACTATAGTGCATTTATACGACACGAGCGATTTATAGCTCACCTTCCATTCGTCGTTTACTCCGGGCGATGTTCCGGGTGAGAACGCATTGGGGATATCAAGCTTCGACTCACCTATCATAACCTGATAAACATCGCCCTCAAACGGACATGTGCCGTCGGCGTTGTTGGCTGTAAAACGAACGTAGGTAGTACCTTGTTCGGTAAAGGTATATGTAAATTCATGTTCGCTGAACGAATTTATCACATCCGAGAAGTCGGCCATGCGCGAGATTTGCCATTCGGCGAAAATAGCGGCGTCGCTTACTGCGGCCTCGAAAGTGATGTCAACCGGAGCAGACCCGCCAAGCTCGGCTTCTACGCGCTGTTCATTGTCGTTGTTGCGCTCGGCTTGGGTGGCACGGGTCTCGGCAGCGACATTAAGGGTGGTGAACGTCGCTGATTCCACGCTCTGCTCTTGCCCCCATGCTTGCAGGAAACGGTCGCCGGTGAGCTCGAATGATGTATCGCACAAAGGTGCGTCAACGCTGAATGTCGATTCAATACCGTCGAGAGTGGTTGTCGCTCTTTCCTGACGGTAAGTGAAACTCTCCTCATCGAAACTCAGCGTGGAGTATTCAAGTTTAAGATCACGGCTCACCACAATTCTGCGGCCGAGCGGCGAGAAGGCCTCAAGCGCTGCTGCCTTTCCGGTGAAGTCGAAATGGGTGCGGTCGCAATCCTGCTCTGCCGAAAGGTTGATTGCCTCGAGGTCGAGAAAATGGTCGGCATAATTTATAATCCAGAAATATTGCGAGCGGCCGTTTTCTTCAAATACATAGCCCATATCTCCGGGCTCGCACGATACCGTCACCTTAGCCCCGTCGCGGCGCGATGAAATCTCCTCGGCATACGAGGCTCCCATCCGCGAATATTTCTTACAAACTACCTCGCCCGTCGACGATCCGGCTGTATATACCATCGACATGCCGTAAGTATCAGCCACCACATATATGCCGTTCAGACCGGACGAAGCCTCTGCCTTGACTTCTACAGGCTTTTGCGAAGCTCCTTCAAATTCTATTCCCAATGCAGAGAATGGCAATAACAGGGCAAGTAAAAGGTAATATTTCATTTTTCTTTGGTGTCAATTAATTTACAAAATTACAAAAAATTCGGCTTACACGTTTGCATATCTTCCAATCCTTTGTAATAATAATTAACGCAGATCGGCACATACTTATTGCCCAAGCCACCGAACGAATCCTGTGATATTTGATTTTTAAGATTTGTTTCGTAACTTTCCTCTAAAAAGTAAAGGTCACCCAACTTATCTGTCTGCTTTCCATCA
>OFFU01000545.1_pt1 | contig 37947 bp, 36 predicted proteins | sample 1521451 | NCBI WGS metagenome assembly OFFU01 (sample SAMEA3504106, study PRJEB24116) | mouse gut metagenome | biome: mouse gut; feature: mouse-associated habitat; material: faeces | place: Denmark | collected 2011 | reverse complement strand
TGAATATCTGTACAAAGTCTTTAAGGATAGTTAAATCTCATGCGTCAGCCCTGCTAATTTATTTGCCGCGCTGCGAATTTTGAGCTGATGAAAACAGGTCATTGCCTGATTGAAATCGGAACTGAGATTTAGTATTCCTCTGGCAATTTCCTTTTCAATCCCGCTCAGGCGGCTGACGATAGTGAGCCGGAACGCACCGTGTCTGACATACTCTGCCATCTTTACTCCGGCGGTTTTTGACCGCTCCAGAAGGTCGGAGTACTCGGCATCGTTAAGTTTGATTGTCACCACATGGGTGCGCTTCTCATCGGTCGGTTTAGAGGGACGACCGCCCTTCCTGACAGTTGATTTACTCATAGTAGACATTGTTGTGGTTTATGTGGATTGGGGAGGCAAAGAGCGGCTTAGGCTGCGCAGTTTTGGAAGTCGTTTTCGGAGAAAAAGAAATCCCGAAACATATCCTTGCCTTCCCAATTCACTACGTTCATCGGGAAGCTGCCCCACGGTGTACCGGGTGCAGTGGTATCCCGACATTATCATCTCATAGTTTACGCCAGACTTCGATGTCGTCGGCATAGAGGTCGAGGAGCTCCGAAAGAATGGCATTGATGTAGCTGCCGACGGTGGTGTCACGGTCGCCGAGGATACGGGCGATGCGTTCCAGCTTCGCCCATACGTTGTCCTCGATGTTGACCGGATGACGCTTCTCCAGCTTTGACGGAGCGAGATAGGCAGCCTTGAACTCGGCGTAATCTGACTTGCGCTGCTGCTTGCCCACGCGCTGTTGCTTGGGTTGAACTGTTGATGCCGATTCCTCTGCGAACAGAGTGGTGGCAGTTGTGTTGTTATCAGCGTTATCGTTGTTGACAGCAAGGGTAGAGTTGTTGGAATTATCGCTAATCATAGTTTTATCGTTTTTAGGTGTCGTTGATACTTGGGTTGCAGTCGCATCGGTCAACTTGGATGCAGGGATTGAGATATTTTTCTTTGATGTCATGATTTTTCAGTTTTTGAAGATTTGGGAAATGTATCAGTATCGGGATTGTACCGTTCAACTGATACGAGAGTGAGTTGCAGTTCATCAATGAGTGTCTGCAAATAAGGGTTACGGCGTATCATAGATTGCAGCACGGCTTGGTCAGACTCTATTTGCAGGAGATAGTCTGCCATGTCGTATCCTTCTGTCCGCTCATCATCACTCGCTGATTCTTCAAGAAAGTTGAAGATGTTTGCCTCAATGCCGAGTGATTTCAGTAGTGGTAGTTTCTCTCGCCATTGCTGTGTCGCTCCGAGGTCGGGAAACAGCGTCACTTGTCTGCCACGGAGAACACGCAGAGCATCGGTATTGAAACATCCGTGTTTGCCGCCTGTCGCCAGCCACACATATTCCGGCAGATAATAAGATGCCACGATTGCAGTTTTTTCGCTCTCGACAATGGCAACCGGCTTATCTCTGTTCATTGGTAAAAGGTGTTCACCGAAAAAGCATTGACGCAGATTGTAGTCGGGCAACTTCAACAATGAGTGAACCCATGTGACATGGTTGAACGGTTGCTTTACGCGCTTGCCTGTTTCCGCATCATATAGCATGACTTTCCCGGTGCGGACACTACCGTTAATATCGGTCTGCCAGAATACACATGAACCGGGCCAGTGCTTTGATGTGCCGACACGATATGCTCCTATCAGCCTCTCCGCTTCCTCGGCTCCGAATTTGGAGCCGAGGAAAAGGTAGAGGTTGTTCAGATGGTAGCCGTGCAAAGTCTGTGAAACAGTCTTTGACTCTATCAGTGATGGTTTGCGTCGCTCGGTTGGTTCGGCTCGCCGTGTCATCGGAGCGGCGGAATCGGAGTGCATTGGCTTCGACATTGGATTTCGCTCAAAATATTCCTTTGGCGTAAGGTGGTAGCCGCAACTCTGCTCATGGTCACATCTGCCGACATCATCTGGAAACGATATTTGTTTCTCGGTGTCGATATATCTGGAAAAACATCGCTTCTTGTGACAGGCAGGGCAAGTGTGGCGCGTCGCTACACCTTTATAGGGCTGGAGTATGAATCGGTAGGTGCTGTTCATAAATTATCGAAGATTAGGTTTGCACTATCTGCATTTTCTGCATTTTTGGAGGCAGAAAATGCAAATAGTGCAGAAAATGCAGGTGTGCGGTCAAATTTTACCATAAACGCCATGACGGAATTTCTGAAAGTGAATCCCGGTGAAACGCCTGATAAAATCCTTGAAGGTGCGTTCTGGCATCGAGTTGTCAGCGGCGATTTCAACTCCCTGTTCGGTGGTGAATTCATCGGGCAGAGCCGACATCACGGCACGTTGCAGCTCCGATAGCGACAGTTCCCGGATAATGCCCTGTACCCTTGTGGCGGTGGCTTTGAAATAATCCACAAGCGATATGGCATTCTCAACCGACACAAGATCTATTTCCGATTTGTCAGCCTCTCCACAAGCCCACCGCGCCATTTGTAGTATAAGGCAAAAACGTATGGCATGGAAATCAAATTTGTTATATACACCTTTTAGCGCGTCACATTCCTCCCGGTTACATTCCTCGGTGTTAATGCGCTGCCATTCATATAGGTGCGCCTTTGCCTCCGGCGCAAACGGCAGAATATTTGAGACGATATTGCCGTCAGCATCGGTTTCGTATGGCATGGACACTAATTTGCCGATGATGTCGGCCCATGCAGCCTCGATGTAGAATGACGGTTCCTTGTCGCTCCACGGCTGTTTGTCCTGATTGCCTGGCATTACAAACAATAGGCGGTCAATGAATCCGTTTGATGTGCGGCTACCTTGTGCCAGCTCATTGAGTATGCCGTTTTGTATCGTACCCACCACCGAAATCCACGGCTTTACCGAGTACAAGCATCGGGTCGATACCTTTTCTGTCAGATACGCTCTTTTCCATACTCATTAAGGACTTTGTTAACAGCCGACGTGCGGTAATATACTTTCGCGCCCACAAGCACGGCTTCAAGATATTTGCTCCTACGCCAGTTTCTAAGGGTGTTGGCGCATACACCAAGCATCCGCATCACCTCCAAACGGGGAATAAGCGGATCTGTGTCCGCCGCCTTCAACGTAGGCAGCAGTTCCTCCTTGGTCTTTGCTACTATATAGTCGGCAAATTCCTTGAGGTCGCACAGGGGGATGGCCAGTGTAAGCCCGGCCACTCCTTCCTGCAAAAGTTCGGATAAACCTGTCATGTTGATTTTATTCGCGTCGTCTGGGTTAAGACATTGACCGCACCGACAACAGTTAAATGCAGTCAAAGGCTGTTCAGCCTGACGCATCGGCAATCGTATTGAGGCGTTGGGGGCGACCGGTCTATTTTCCCCGTTGAGCCTCGTTACCACTATGCGTTTTCAGCGTTACAGCGGTGCAAAGAAAGCACAAATCTCGTGCCCTCGCAAATGTATAACATTGATAGATAGTGGGTTGAATTCATTTTGGTTCGTAACGAAATAAAACGAAGAAATTTGTCTGAAATAGGGGTAAACCAAACTGCCAAAAACGACAAAAGCCACCCGACAAAATTGTCAGATGGCTTCTGCATTATGGTTTTGGTCGAGCGCTTATGTCAGTCGGCAAACATATAATCGGCTACACTCAGCTTCTCCCGGATGTCATTGTATTCGGAAATATACTCCGGCCGCTCGAACATTCGGATTTTGTTGCCCTTGTACTCGGTAAGCTCCATATAGCTCTTGTGACCCTCCTGTATGCTGCGCGGGGTTGGGATTGGTATTCCGGGATTATCCTTGTATCTTTCGGAGAGAGCGGAATGAAACTCGACGATATTGGTTCTCGCCAACGCCTGCCCCTCGTTAAGCACGATAAATAGCATGGCGAAATCCTTGCCGCTATTGCGTATCTTCACATGGTTGTCGATGCAGTCAAAGAGATAATTGTCGCCATTGGGCAAAAGCTCGGTCAACGGGCGACGACGGGCGGCTCTGCCCGGAGCACCTTTCTTTCCTGCGGGTTTTACAAATTCCCGTATTTCTTCCGAAGCTGTCTTCAACTTGGCGATGGTCTTGGCGGTAACGTTAGGTTCGCTGCCCATCTCGCGCTGTTCCTCGACAAAGTTAGCCCAGTCCTCTTCTGTTCGGCCTTTCAATGCTATGCTACTCTTGATTATCCACTTGATATGGTGTTTCGCTCCCAAGCGTATAAGAAAATTAGTCTTGGGATTTCTGATAAGGTCTTCTCCGTACTCCACCATACACTCGAAGCTGCGCCCGTAGAACATCCATGCCAACATCGGCAGGAAAATGTTGCCGGGTATGTGGGGAGTATTCAGCCCTGTCAGCAGATGGTTCTCCATGCCTCCCTCGACAAGCATCTTTTCCAGATGGCCCACATCATTCGAGCTGTCATCTTTAAGATGCAGCAGCACGGCTGTCTCAAATTGCGGCATGAAAGCCTTGGCATGGTTGAATACCGCGATGAATCCGGGGCCTTCGCGGTCATGCATCCAGTCGGTGAAGTTGCAGTATTCCTCGTGGTGTGTGGCTTTCCATTCGCGGAGAAGCCCTTTTGCGTGTTCAATTTTTTCCTCGTTGTTCATAAATGGGGGATAGTTGTTGCAGCACGAAAAATTCGCACCGAAATACAAAACACGCACCCCGGCCATAATGTTTGAGAAAATTTAACACTCAACATCGAAAAATTTTTGTCCACATCAGCGCAGCTCTTCATTTGGTGGACAATTTGTGGACAATCTTCAAAAATAAGAAAACCTAAACATCTGATATATAGATGTTTAGGTTTAATTTCAAGTGATCCGCCTGGGGCTCGAACCCAGGACCCCAACATTAAAAGTGTTGTGCTCTACCAGCTGAGCTAGCGAATCCCATTTTTGGTGGCGAAATTTGATGTTCGCCTTAAAAACGGTGCAAAGTTAGGATTTTTTTTTTTATCTGCCAAATCTTTTGTGAAAAATTTTAAACTGTCGACTCTCAATCGACTCTCCCTACTCTCAACTGGCAACTTTAGAGTCAACAAGCAAGTGCAAAATTAGCGAATAAGTTTGAAGACCTTGACTTTGGGTGAAGAAAAGTTGAATTTTTTGCGAGGTGTAGAGTCAACCGTGCAGATTCAAATGGCAAGTGGTGTAGGTTGCTGAAGAGTATTTACAGTAGGTGATACGAATATGTGTTGAGTTCTCTAATAAAGATTTCTTTTGTTTAGATGTAAAATATTATGTGGATGGATATGTGGGGGGGTAGATGTTGCGAGTGTGTGATCGGTGGGATGGTGAAAATATTGCGGCGGGGAAATGCTGAGCTCTTTCTCAAATGATGGTGTGTCATAATGCACAATTATAAAGATTTACCCCTGCTACAGCTACCTGTGGCAAGGGTAATTTATTCAAAAAGGGAGTTTTGACACAGCCTAATTTTTTTGTCACTTCAGATTGCTCCGCCGTGTTTCGTTTATATGTCAGATATCTTATTTTTTGATGAGAGATTTCGTTTGTCCCATTTTGGATGGGCGGGGTCCTCTGCTACGAGGGCTTCTTCGAGGCTGATGCCGAGTGCGTCAGCCAGTTTTGAGCCGTAGCTGGGATCGGCATTGTGGCATGCTCTGACATGACGTTGCTTTATGAACAGCGGCACGCCTTCCATTGCTCTGGCTGTATTCTCGCAAGTGGCTTTCTGTTCCTCAGGAGGCATCAGACGCCACAGTCTGCCGGGCTGGGTGTAGTAGTCATCATCATATTCCCGCTCATCGTAGTTGAATGCTGCTCCATGCAGTTCGAGTGGCGGTTCTTTCAGGTGGGGGTTGTCCTGCCATTCTCCGAAGCTGTTAGGCTCGTAGGAGAGGGTGCGGCCGTAGTTGTCGTCGGTGCGCATTTTTCCGTCACGGTGGTAGGAATGGAACGGACATTTCGGTTGGTTGACCGGAATCAGGTTGTGGTTTACTCCGAGTCGGTAACGCTGGGCGTCGCCGTAGGAGAACAGTCTTCCCTGAAGCATTTTGTCGGGGGAGAATCCGATGCCTTCCACGATGTTCATAGGGTTGAATGCCGCCTGTTCGATTTCGGCAAAGAAATTCTCGGGGTTGCGGTTGAGCTCCAGGATTCCCACATCGCGGAGGGGGAAGTCCTTGTGATACCACACTTTTGTGAGGTCGAAGGGGTTGATGTGATATTTCTTTGCTTCATCTTCTGTCATGAGCTGTACCTGCATGAGCCAGCGCGGATAGTCGCCACGTTCGATGGCTTCGAAGAGGTCACGCTGGTTGGATTCACGGTCCTTCGCAATCACTTTCTCAGCTTCTTCGTCAGTGAGATTCTTGATGCCTTGCAGGGTCCTCAGGTGGAATTTCACCCATATGCGTTTGTTTTCCTTATTATAGAAGCTGTAAGTGTGGCTTCCGAATCCGTGCATATGGCGGAATGATGCGGGGATTCCTCTTGGCGACATTGTGATTGTCACCTGATGGAGAGCTTCGGGGAGCAGTGTCCAGAAATCCCAGTTGTTTGTGGGGCTGCGCATTCCAGTCCTGGAGTCACGTTTGATAGCATGATTGAGGTCGGGGAATTTCAGGGGGTCACGAAGGAAGAACACCGGGGTGTTGTTGCCCACAAGATCCCAGTTGCCTTCATCAGTATAGAATTTCATTGCGAATCCTCGTATGTCTCTTTCGGCGTCGGCGGCTCCGCGTTCGCCTGCAACTGTTGAGAACCGCACGAGGCACGGTGTCTGTTTTCCGACTTTTGAAAATATTGATGCTCGCGTGAACTCGGTGATGTCGTCAGTCACGGTGAATGTGCCGAATGCGCCTGACCCTTTTGCATGCATTCGCCTTTCTGGTATCACTTCGCGGTCGAAGTGGGCGATCTTTTCCGAATACCATGGGTCCTGGAGCAGCACAGGTCCCCGGGGACCTGCTGTCTGTATGTTTTGATTGTCGGCAATCGGCCTGCCGTTTTCGGCGGTAAGTCTCTTTTTATCCATATGTGGCATTTATAAATGGTTCTGTATCTAAAACATCTCTGAAAATGGTTTGTTCAGGATTCTCAAATGTTCGGATTATTAAGCGGTTTGTTGTATTAACTATTTTTAACTAAGTATAAACTGGCTTGTAACTATTCAGCGAAATCCTTTCTTGATTTTCAGACGCTTACCAATGCGCCAATTTCATAAATCACAGAAAACGGATGTTATTTTTGTTGGTCTCAAAAATAACATATTTTATAAGTCATTGATTATTAGTATTATTTGTTTTACTTATTCGCTGAATAGTTACCTAAGTATTTATCATTGATTTTGAGAATACATATTTAGAGCGACAAATCATATTTATGGATAATAACCGAAATACATAACACTCGACGAGTTATAACGATGTTTGCATCCGGCGACTTCACTGCATCAACCAATGATGCGGTGGAGCGATGGCTCGTAGATGATGAGGGGCGTGATGTCAAGGATGCCGCTCTGGAAGAATTGTGGGAGGAAGCGTCGCTCAGCCACGGCGGCGAAGATGTGAATGACGCGTGGGGCGTATTCTGCCGCAAGAACGGTATACCTTATAATAATACATTAAATAATACGCTCGCTAATGATCCAAGGAAGGTGCGTCTGCGCATGCTCCGTATATGGCAGGGTGTTGCGGCTGTGTTCATAATAGGATTCTTTGTGGCTGTAGGTCTTATCCTCGGGAATGATGACGAAGTCTCATCCGAGATGGTGCAGAGTTACGCGCCTGTAGCCGCCACCACGTCCATTATGTTGCCTGACGGCACTGAGGTGCAGCTCAACTCCAGGAGCCTCCTTCTTTATCCCGCAAAATTCGAAGGCGGAACACGTTCGGTATTTCTGGTAGGGGAGGCTTGCTTCAAGGTGAAGCCTGACAAGGAGCATCCCTTTATTGTGAACCAGCGGAGATCTACAGATCACAGCACTCGGCACAGAATTCAATGTAAACGCTTATCCTGAGAATGAAGAGATCACAGCCACGCTGCTTGAAGGCAAGGTGATGATTGAGAGCGATCATATGACATCGAAGTCAATCCTCAAGCCCGAACAGGAGCTTGCCTACAATCGTCTGAACCATGAGTGCACTCTGAGGCATCCTGACATGGAGGATGTGACAGCCTGGCAGCGTGGAGAGCTGGTGTTCAGCAAGATGACTGTCCCCGACATACTGAAAGTGCTGGAACGGAGATATGATTATGAGTTTGTGTATGCTCCCGGTGCATTCCGTAATGACCGGTACACGTTCCGTTTCCGTAACGAAGCATCTCTGCATGAAGTGATGGAGGTGGTGAGGGATGTGGCCGGCAACATAGCGTTCTCCATCAATGGGGCTGTGTGCCGCGTGAAAAACAGTTAGACAATTAATGTATTATAGAATTAGATATAAAAAATATTAACCTTAATAAATAATAGCCATCTAAAACAAAAATGAAGAAAAGTATCAGCCTCCGGAGGAGTTATTTCTCCATGCTTGCAGGTATCCGGACTGAGTACAGCAACACCCCCGAGGGACTTCCCGGCAATGAGGACTGCGGGCAGATGTCGGCATGGTATGTGTTCTCGGCTATGGGTTTCTATCCTGTCAATCCTGTAGGAGGGGTGTATGAGATAGGCACCCCGCTTTTCCCGAGGGTGGAAATCAGTGTAGGTAAGAACAAGAAATTTACACTTATAGCTAATAATCTGACAAAAGATTGTATCTTTGTCAAGTCGGTTAAAGTTGACGGCAAACCTTACCATAAGAGCCATATCACGCATCGTCAGATCCTTGACGGAGCTACCGTAGAACTTGAGATGGCGTCGACTCCGCAATCACCCTGGTACGAATAGAAAAAATCTTATGAAGCAAATCATGAAAAAACTAATTATAGTCATCACGGCAGCCATATCTGTCACTGGGCTGACTGTGCTTTCGGGCTGCGGTGGAGCGAAGTCTGATGCTGTTGACTATGCATCGTATGTAAATCCGTTCATAGGCACCGGAGGCCATGGTCACACCTTCCCAGGTGCAATCATGCCCCACGGCATGATACAGCCGAGCCCTGACACCCGCATTGACGGATGGGATGCATGCTCGGGATATTATTATTCGGATTCATTGCTCAACGGATTCACCCAGACTCACCTGAGCGGAACCGGATGTGCCGACTATGGCGATTTTCTCATAATACCCACTGTGGGAGAGCAGGTGATCGACGAGCAGGTCGACACTCTGCAGAACCGCCCTTATGCCTCGGGATTCTCCAAGGCAAACGAGATGGCTGAGCCCGGCTACTACACCACTTTCCTTGACCGTTACGGAGTGAAGGCCGAGATCACATCCACCCAGCGTGCGGCTCTCTACCGCTTCACTTTTCCTGAGGCGGAGGATGCCGGATTCATTATCGATCTTGACTACTCGATTCAGAACCAGACCAATCTCGACATGAAGCTTGAGGTGGTGAGCGACACCGAGATACGAGGATATAAGATGAGCAAATACTGGGCTTTTGACCAGCAGCTGTCATTCTATGCTAAATTTTCCAAGCCTTTCACTGTAGAGACCGTCACCGACACTATAATGAGCACAAAAGGGCAGTCGCTTGCCCGCTGCAAGGCTCTGGTGAAACTTGCTCCTACAGCAAAGGATGAGCAGGTGTATGTGAAGATAGGCATATCGGCTGTCGATTGGGACGGTGCGCGCAAGAATCTTGAGGCAGAGATTCCCGAATGGGATTTTGACGGCATAAAGGCAGCCTCGCGCAAGGCGTGGAACGAGTATCTCGGCAAGATAGATGTGTCGAGCGACGATGCCGACGATCTCGCGGTGTTCTACACTGCCATGTATCATACAGGCATAAGCCCCAATCTGTTCACGGATGTCGACGGCCGCTATCTCGGCATGGACCGTAAGCCTCATCAGGGTGACCCGGAGCATCCGATATATACCATATTCTCTCTTTGGGACACCTACAGGGCATTCCATCCGCTCATGACAATCATTGACACCGACAGAAACAACGATTATATCAATAGCCTCCTCACCAAGTATCAGGAGGGCGGACTCCTGCCGATGTGGGAGCTTGCCGGAAATTACACTGCCACAATGACCGGGTATCATGCCGTGTCGGTAATGGCTGATGCTCTGTCGAAAGGCATAAGCAATTTTGATCCGGAACTCGCCTATAAGGCTGCTGTGCGATCTGCGGTGTGGGACACTACCGGAATAGTGACTCCGGAGCTTGTGAAGAAGGCCCTCATGCCTAAATCAAAGGAGTACAAGAACACTCTCGGCTTCATACCCTGGGACAAGGAGCATGAGTCGGTTGCCAAGGGGCTTGAATATGCCTATGATGACTGGTGTATATCACTTCTTGCCGAGGCTGCCGGCGACAGTGCCGGAGTGGAGGAATACAAGGCTAAGGGGCAGGCTTACCGTCATTATTTCGATCCTGTGACACGCTTTATGCGCGGCAGGGACGAGAAGGGCAACTGGCATCTGCCGTTCAATCCGCGTTCGTCCAACCATCGCGAGGATGACTATTGCGAGGGCACTGCATGGCAGTGGACCTGGTATGTGCCTCATGATGTGGAGGGGCTGATAGGTCTGATGGGTGGAAACGAGAAGTTTGTCGAGAAGCTCGATTCGCTCTTCACAGCCGATTCATCGCTTGAGGGCGACCTCGTGTCGGCTGACATATCCGGGCTGATAGGTCAGTATGCTCACGGCAATGAGCCTTCCCACCATATACTCCATCTCTATAATTATGCAGGCGAGCCTTGGAAAACCCAGGAGCTTGTGGACCAGGTGATGAAGGAGCAGTACCGCAACGATGTCGACGGATTGTCGGGCAATGAGGACTGCGGTCAGATGTCGTCGTGGTATGTGCTCAATTCTCTCGGTTTCTATCAGGTGGCTCCGGGCAAGCCGGTCTATTCTATCGGACGCCCATGGTTCCGTGAAGCGTCGGTCAACATGCCTAACGGCAAGAACATCGAAATAAGTGTGGAGAATTTCTCAAAGGAGAACAAATATATCGAGTCGGTAACTCTCGACGGAGAGCCGCTTGACAGTCCGTTCTTTACACACGATCAGATAAGGAACGGTGCGAAATTCCATTATGTGATGAGTGATAAACCGACCCGCTGGGGCGTAAAAAAATAATTGCCATGAAAAAAACAGTCATATTTTTAGGTCTCATATCGGCTCTGAATGTTTCAGCCGAGACTGCGGATTACACCCAGTACGTCAATCCGCTCATGGGTACCCAGTCGTCATTCGAACTGTCGACCGGCAACACTTATCCTGTGATAGCACGTCCGTGGGGCATGAACTTCTGGACCCCTGTTACCGGAAAAATGGGTGATGGCTGGCAGTACACATATGACGCCTACAAGATACGTGGTTTCGAGCAGACCCATCAGCCGAGCCCTTGGATAAATGATTACGGTCAGTTTGCCATAATGCCTGTGACCGGCAGTGCCAAATTCAATGAGGATGATCGCGCGAGCTGGTTCTCCCACAAGGCAGAGGAGGCTCGTCCCTATTACTATAAAGAATATCTCGCAGATCATGATGTGGTGGCGGAAATGACACCCACCGACCGTGCTGCAATGTTTCGTTTCACATTCCCTGAGAATGACTCATCGTTCGTTGTGGTCGATGCCTATGACCGCGGGTCGGCAATCAGGATAATCCCCGAGAAGAACAGGATAGTGGGATACACCACCCGCAACAGTGGGGGAGTCCCTGAAAATTTCAGGAATTATTTTGTGGTGGAGTTCGACAAGCCGTTCACTTATTGCGCCACATTCTCCAACGACACCGTGCCCTCCAAGCCTGACGGTACTGCCGGCATATCATTGAAGCCCGGGGTGCTTGAGCAGGAGAATTTCCATACAGGTGCGCTGATAGGGTTCAGGACCGGAAAGGGTGAGAGGGTGCATGCTCGCGTGGCATCGTCGTTCATAAGTCCCGAACAGGCTGAACTGAATCTTAAGGAGCTGGCGGACCGTGATTTTGACAAGCTTGTATCCGATAACAGACAGGCGTGGAACGATGTGCTCGGACGTGTTGAGATCGAGGATGACTCCAATAACGACCGTCTGCGCAACTTCTATTCATGCCTTTACCGCTCGCTTCTTTTCCCGAGAAAATTCTATGAGATAGATGCCTCCAGCAAGGTGGTGCACTACAGCCCCTATAACGGCGAGGTGAAACCTGGATACATGTACACTGATACAGGTCTGTGGGATACGTTCCGCAGTGCCACTCACGATATCGCCTGTGACGGTGTGTATATGAGTGAACTTTCCAATTCCGAGCAGTCAAAGTACATAGGCTGGCAGGGAGGATTCTACAATATCGCCAAGATTGTCGGCACAGGGCTTCTGGTGTATCTTGCCGGTGTCATCATCCGCTATGCCGGCGGTGACGCCTCCGGAGCATTGCCTGAGACTGTCCGCAATGCCAACCGTATAGGATGGAGCTGGGTCATGGCTCTTGTGGGAGCTATCATGCTTATTATCGGTGTGTACCATATATTTGTGCTACCATCGGGTGGGACGAAGGATTGCCGCAAGGAGCGTTCGGCAAGCGACGTTGCGCGCGAGCTTACCACTGTGCTTGGCGAGTTCTTCCGAAAGAAACATATATGGTATTGTCTGACATTCAATATACCGTTTGTGGTCTATGCTGTACTTGCTTATTTCCAGCCTACCGGCGGAGTAATAATATCGGCGGGCATCATTCTTGAGTATTTCGGATACGGATTCGGATTTGTCGGTCTTACCCTGTTCATGATGCAACAGGTGGCTCCCGGAAAGCATCAGATGGCTCACTATGCTTTTGCTTCCGGAATAATGAATTTCGGGGTGATGCTTCCCGGTATGCTCAGCGGATGGGTGTGCAATATGCTGGGTGGCTACACGTTGTTCTTTATAGTAGTGACTATACTTACGATAGTCCCGCCTCTTGTCACATATTTTGTTCCGTTCAAGTATAATGATGATGGCTCGCTGATCGCTCCGGCGGTGGATGGGGCTCTCACCCAAGGTGAAGGGACAGAGTGATCTTAAAAAATAAGAAATTGAAAACAAAAACAGATTTTTTCCATATGAAAAATTTACCATGGGAAGGACGACCTGAAGGTTGCCGGGATGTCATGTGGAGATTCAGCCATAACCCTATCATCGACCGTTATCAGATACCTGTATCCAACAGTATATTCAATAGTGCTGTCGTTCCCTTTGGTGACGGTTATGCCGGAGTGTTCCGTTGCGATAACCGTGCCGTGCAGATGAACATCTTTGCAGGATTCAGCAAGGATGGTGTCAACTGGGAGATAGAGCATGAGCCTATAAGATTCAATGCCGGCAACACGGATATGATCGACTCGGACTATAAGTATGATCCGCGTGTCACTTTCATAGGTGACCGTTACTGGATCACATGGTGCAACGGTTACCATGGTCCGACAATCGGCATAGGATATACTTTTGATTTCAAAGAGTTCTTCCAGTGTGAGAACGCTTTCCTGCCGTTCAACCGCAACGGTGTACTTTTCCCTGAAAAAATCAATGGCAAATATGCGATGCTGAGCCGTCCGAGCGACAATGGTCATACACCTTTCGGTGACATCTGGCTAAGCTATAGCCCCGACATGAAGTACTGGGGTGAGCACCGCCATGTGATGAGCCCTGCGCCTTTCGACCAAAGCGCGTGGCAGTGCACCAAGGTAGGAGCAGGTTCGGTGCCAATTCTTACCGAGCAGGGCTGGCTGATGTTTTTCCACGGAGTGATCACCACCTGCAATGGTTTCCGCTACTCAATGGGTGCGGCTCTTCTTGACAGGGAGGACCCTTCGAAGGTGATATACCGCTCCAAGCCTTATCTGCTCGCACCTGCCGCTCCTTATGAACTGGCAGGAGATGTGCCCAACGTGGTGTTCCCCTGTGCGGCCCTTACTGACGGAGACCGCGTAGCTGTATATTACGGAGCTGCCGACACATCGGTGTGCATGGCTTTCGGCTATATATCTGAAATAATAGAATTCATAAAGAATAATTCATTATGAGAAAAATGTTGTCGTGGGGCGTTGCCGCAGTGCTGACGGTTTTGTCCATACAAGCGAAGGAACCTGTGGATTGGGTCAATCCGTTCATAGGGACCACTAATTTCGGCACCACGAATCCGGGGGCTGTCACACCTAACGGACTTATGTCGGTGGCTCCTTTCAATGTGATGGGTTCGGACCTCAATCAATTTGACAAGGACAGCAGGTGGTGGTCAACGCCCTACGACAACACAAATTCATATTTCACAGGTTTTTCTCACGTCAATCTCAGCGGTGTTGGATGCCCTGAACTGGGATCGCTCCTTGTGATGGCGACTGCTGGGAAGCTTGATGTTGATTACCGTAACTATGGTTCGTCATATTCCGATGAGCATGCCACTCCGGGGTTGTATGGCTTGACACTTGACAAGTATGGCATAAAAGCAGAGGCTACGGCCACAACCCGAACAGGAAGAATCCGGTTCACATTCCCGGAAGGCAAGGGTAACATTCTTCTTAATCTTGGCGAAGGACTGACCAACGAAAGCGGAGCTACCGTAAGGCGCGTGTCAGATACCGAAGTGGTAGGGTGCAAGCTTATGGGCACTTTCTGCTACAATCCTCAGGCAGTGTTCCCTCTGTATTTTGCAATGAGAGTCGACAGAAAGCCCGCCAAGCAGGGCTTCTGGAAGTTTCAGCGACCCAAAAAAGGAGTTGAGGCCGAATGGGATGTCGATGATGCCAAGTACAAGCTTTATCCCGATTTCGGCAAGACGATATCCGGTGACGACATAGGTGTATGGTACACTTACGATACCAAGCCTGGTGAGATTATCGAAGTGTCGGTAGGCGTATCGTTTGTCAGCGAGGAGAATGCGATGCTGAATCTCAACACCGAGCAGCCTCGTGACATAACTTTTGATAAAATATATGCCGATGTCCGCAAGCGTTGGAACGACGATCTGAGCCGTATAATTGTTGAGGGCGGGACTGACGATCAGAAGACAGTCTTCTATACAGCTCTCTACCATACACTCCTGCATCCTAACATTCTTCAGGATGTCGATGGAAGATATCCTGCGATGGAGAGCAATGCGGTGATGAGCACCGACGGCAACCGTTACACCGTATTCTCCCTATGGGACACTTACCGCAACCTCCATCAGCTCATGACTCTTGTGTATCCCGAACGTCAGCTTGACATGGTGCGTTCCATGGTGGATATGTCAAAGGAATGGGGCTGGCTCCCTAAATGGGAACTTTTCGGACGTGAGACTTTCACGATGGAGGGCGATCCGGCTATTCCTGTCATCATTGACACCTGGCGCAAGGGGCTCACCGACTTTGATATGGATGCGGCTTATGCTGCAATGAAGAAATCGGCCACGACACAAGGCAAGGACAATCCCATGCGTCCCGATAATGATCCTTATATCGAAAAGGGCTATATCCCTCTCGGATATTTTGCCGGTGACAATTCCGGTGACAACTCCGTAAGTCATGCCCTGGAGTATTATGTGGCTGACAATGCTCTCGCATGGCTCGCCGAGGAGCGTGGAGAGAAGGATTTCGCTAAAGAGCTGCGCAAGCGTGCGGCTGGATGGAGGAACTATTATTCCAAGGAGAGCGGTACACTGCGGCCTATCAATGCCGACGGCAGTTTCCTGACACCGTTCGATCCGCGTCAGGGTGAGAACTTTGAGCCTGTGCCCGGTTTTCACGAGGGCAGCGCATGGAATTATACATTCTATGTGCCTCACGATATTGACGGACTGTCGAAAGTGATGGGCGGCAAGCGTCAGTTTGTCGATAAGCTGCAAAAAGTATTTGATGAAGGGCTTTATGACCCCGCCAATGAGCCGGACATAGCTTATCCCTATCTTTTCAGCCGTTTTAAAGGCGAGGAGTGGCGTACATCTAAGCTTGTCGGAGAGCTACTTGCAAAGCATTTCACAACCAAGCCCGACGGCCTGCCCGGCAATGATGATACCGGCACAATGTCGGCATGGGCTGTATTTTCTATGATGGGACTGTATCCCGATGTGCCAGGAGTGCCTGAGTACACACTGACAACACCGGTTTTCGATAAAGTGACCATCAATCTCGGTGATCACCCCCTTGAGATATCCAAGGTGAGTGACGGTAAGAACAGTATAATGCTGGATGGAAAACCAGCCAGGCATCGGATAACTCATTCGGAGCTTATGCAATCCGGCAGACTTCAATTTCATGTTAACGAATAACTAATACATCAGTATGAGACTTTTAATAAAACCGGATTATGATCGTATGTCGGTATATGCGGCCGACTATGTGATAAACCGTATCAATGAGCATAACAAAAGATACGATAGGCCGTTTGTTCTCGGGCTTCCTACCGGTTCATCACCTATAGGTATGTACCGTGAGCTTGTAAAAGCTGTGTCAGAGGGACGTGTGTCATTCAGAAATGTAGTGACATTCAATATGGATGAGTATGTCGGGCTTCCCGAAGAACATTCTGAGAGCTATCATTCTTTCATGCACAGGCATCTGTTTGATCATATCGACTGCCCGAAAGAGAATATACACATACTCAACGGCAATGCCGATGACCTCATGAAAGAGTGTGCCGACTATGAAAAAGCTATCGAGAGCTACGGCGGAATAGATCTGTTTGTCGGAGGCATAGGTCCTGACGGTCATATAGCCTTCAACGAGCCATACTCCTCTTTCTCTTCCAGAACGCGTATAAAGACTCTTACCAAGGATACGCGTATAGCCAATTCCCGCTTCTTCGGCGGCAATCCTGACGACGTACCTCAGTGTGCGCTTACTGTAGGTGTCGCCACAGTGATGGATGCAAGAGAGGTCCTGATTCTGTGCAACGGTCATAACAAGGCAAGAGCGTTGTATGCAGCGGTTGAAGGTCCTATATGCCAGGCATGGACAATAAGTGCGTTGCAGAACCATCCACGCGGGGTGATCGTATGTGATGAGAATGCTACTGATGAATTAAAGGTAAGCACTTACCGCTATTTCAAGGACATTGAAAATCTGTGACATATGCGACTCAATCTTTCTTCACAAATAGACATACAGCCTGTGCATGGTGAAAATGCATGGCTTAAAGGTGACATTGAATGGACTCCCAGATTGCTCAGGTCAGCACTTGCCTGGCTTTCGGAAAAGACCGGAAAATCACTTCTGAAACTCACCGACAAGGATTACAGTGAGAACGGACTCGATCAGCTGCTGAGAATCTATGGTTCGGCGTATGATGTGAACATAAGGGTGTTCAATGATTTGCAGCACACTATCACAGGTTGGCCGGGAGGTAAGCCGAATGCCGATGATACCGATCGTCCGGAAAGGGCATTTCCTTATCCCAAACGTATCATAGTGTTCTCGCCTCATCCCGATGATGACGTCATCTCTATGGGAGGAACCATAAGCAGGCTTGTGCGTCAGCATCATGACATCCATATAGCTTATCAGACATCCGGCAATATTGCTGTCAATGATGAGGAAGTCACCCGCTTCATGCATTTCATCAATGGGTTCAAGAGTCTTTTTCTTGATGATGCCACCGAAGAGATCTCCCGGAAATACAAGGAAGTGAAAAATTTCCTAAGCAATAAGAAGGAGGGTGATCTCGACACTCGCGATGTGCTCACAATCAAGGGGCTTATACGTCGTGGAGAGGCACGGACTGCTTGCGCATACAATCATATCCCCAAGGAGCGTATACACTTCCTTGACCTTCCGTTCTATGAGAGCGGCAAGGTTGAGAAACTGCCTATGGGGGAGGTTGATGTAAATATCGTGTATGACCTGCTTTGTGAGGTCAAGCCTCACCAGATATATGTGGCTGGCGACCTTGCCGATCCTCACGGCACACACCGTAAATGTACAGATGCGGTGCTCGCCGCAATCGATGTGGCTAAGTCGCGGGGTGATGAGTGGCTCAACGAATGCCGCATATGGATGTATCGTGGAGCATGGGCCGAATGGGATATAGAGAATATAGAGATGGCTGTGCCTATCAGCCCTGAGGAGTTGCGCATGAAACGCAATGCCATATTGAAGCATTCGTCACAGATGGAGTTTGCACCGTTTCTCGGAAATGACAGCCGCTTGTTCTGGCAGCGTGCCGAGGACCGCAACCGCGCGACCGCAAAACTGTATCATGATCTCGGGTTTGCCGATTATGAGGCGATCGAGGCTTTCGTAGAATATAAACCGTTATAATCATATCAACAGTTCGGTAATTTTTGAGCAGGCATAGCTGTATCGCACTGATACACAATAGTTTGCATTGATATTGAATTGTTGTTGCATCTTATTGATATTCAATTGAATATGCAAATTTTACCGAACTATTATCATATACAAAATGGCAACATTTCCGATACTAATGTTTGAACCCCGTTTCAAAAGTGTGATATGGGGTGGCAAGCGTATAGCCGAGTTCAAAGGTCTGCCATCACAGGGTGACAATATTGGTGAGAGCTGGGAGCTTTCCGGAGTGCCCGGTAACGAGTCGGTAGTGTCAGAAGGCTTGTTCAAGGGAAAGAATCTTCACGAACTCCTTGTTGAGCATTCACGTGAAATCATGGGAGAGAGGCTTACAGAGCGTTTCGGTGACGAGTTCCCTCTTCTGGTAAAGCTCATTGATTCCGCCGATGACCTTTCTGTGCAGGTGCATCCCGATGATGAGCTTGCGGGCAAGCGTCACAATTGTCCCGGAAAGACTGAGATGTGGATAAGTATAGCTCCGGAGGATGGTGCATATCTGTATTCCGGTTTGAACCGTGTGCTCACTCCCGACGAGTATCGCCGACGCATCGCCGACAATACTATCACCGAGTGCCTTGGCAAATATTATCCCGAAAAGGATGATGTGTTCTTTCTGCCTGCCGGTAGGGTGCACAGCATAGGCAAGGGAAATTTTGTGCTTGAGATCCAGGAGACATCCGATATCACTTATCGTATATATGACTATGACCGCCGTGATGCTCAGGGTAATCCACGGCAGCTGCATATTGAGGAGTCGGTTGATGCTGTGGACTTCAATGATATCGAAGGTGCCGCACCCACCAAGATTCCGCACGGCGAGAATGTTCAGCATATCATAGCTGACTGCGCTCATTTCACAGTCTCGTCAATTGAAGTCAAGGATCAGTATGTCCTTGATCTTGAGGACAGGGATTCGTTTACCATAATTGTTGCCATTGACGGCTATGCTCCATTGATTGATTCTGATGGCACTGTCACAATGCTTCCTGAAGGTAGCACTGCTCTTATTCCGGCTTCGATGCCAGGGGTGACCATACGTGGCAACTGCAAGGTAATCACAGCCTACATAAAGTAAAATAATTGTTATAACTAACTTGATCAATACCATGTACAGATCAGATAATCGTATTGTCGCGACCCTTGATGCAGGTGGCACGAATCTTGTATTCGGTGCTATGCGCGGTTGCGAATATATTACAGAACCTCTCACTCTCCCATCACGTGCAGATGATCTTGAACTATGCCTGCAAACCATAGTGGATGGATTCACTGAGATATTTTCACGGCTTGGCGATAAGCCTGTGGCAATCAGTTTTGCATTTCCTGGTCCGGCAGATTATCCGTCAGGAATAATAGGAGGGTATCTTCTTAATTTCCCATCATTCCGCGACGGAGTAGCCCTCGGTCCATTCCTTGAAGAGAAATTCGGAGTACCTGTTTTCATCAACAATGATGGTGACCTGTATGCTTTCGGTGAGGCTACAGGAGGTATTCTTCCTGAGATAAATAAACGTGTTGCCGATCTTGGAGGACATAAAGTGTACCGGAATCTGATCGGATTCACTTTTGGTACAGGTCTTGGCATAGGTCAGGTAATAAACGGTCAACTCAATTTGGGTAACAATTCCTGTGTGGAGGCTTGCTTCTTGAGAAACAAGTCCAATCCGCGAATCATAGCCGAGGATGGAGTGTCGATCCGTGCGGTGATCCGTGAATACCGCAACCTGTCAGGAAATCATGAAGAGGATCTTACCCCTTATGATATCTTTAAGATTGCTGAGGGCACTAAGGATGGGGATCAGGAGGCAGCAAAAGAATCTTTTGCTCGTTTTGGAGAGATTGCCGGAGATGTGTTCGCTACTGCCGTATTGCTGTCGGATGCTATAGTTGTTGTGGGCGGAGGCGTTACAGGAGCAATGAAGTACATTAAGCCTGCTCTTCTTAAGGAGATGCGTTCTACAATCGACACTGTATGTGGAGACTCTGTGAACCGTCTGCCTATGCAGGTTCTTGATCTTGATGACGATAATGATGTTGAGGTATTTGCTGTGGGCGATTCTCGTGAGCTTCGTATCCCGGGGTCCGACAGGACTGTCATATACGACCCAATGAAACGTACAGGTGTCGCAGTCAGCAGAATCGGCGCGTCAAAGGCAATTTCTATAGGAGCTTACAACTATGCTCTGTCTCAGATAGATAATGCCAAGTGAAAATTCAGAAAAAGCTCATAGAAATAAATTAGAGACCGTATCGTAAAAACTTTAACTGCACCTTGAAAGTCCCTGACTTTTAAGGTGCAGTTAAATATATTTAGGCTTGTATTTATTCAGGAATTACGATATGTTCGCCGTCCTTGGAAATATTATAGGTCTTATGGAAACCACCGTCCTTATGTTTTACACTTATGATTATCTGTTTGTTGGACATGGTGAAATTGTCGATGTATCCATTGTCCTTGTAGCCTGAGGCTTCAAGTGCTTCCTTGCAATATGTAGGAAGATTATTGAGATATTTTCGGGCATCATCGTAAGTGAACAGCATTTCCTTATATCCGTCGTAAGAATCGACCACATCATTGTCGAGGAATGTGGAGACTGTCAGATCAAATTTCTCACACATGTTTCTGCGGTCCTTCATGTCACTCCAGCTGTATTGTACCATCTTGTTTTTATCATCAGGGGAGATGATCTGCACATGCACATTAGCAGTGTTGTCGCCTGGACTGTAGAGGAATGATGAAGAGATCTCGGCAAATTCCACCTTGGTGGAATCCGTGCCTGCTTGATCAAGAAGTTCGTTTATTTTGGCCTGTAGTTCTCCTGGCTGGTCTCCAATTATGTCCTCATGTAATCCGCAAAACGAAATGTTCAGCGTTCTCAAAACGAAACGTGCAAAAAGACAAAACAAAACGTCCTCTGAGACTACTTTTCGGTTCATGATTTTGATATAACAATGAGCATTTGTTCACATGGTATTAGAATGGCTTTCGAGGACTAATCGAAAGCCATTCTGTTTTACTATGGACCATATTATATGGCTACTTTGTGCAATTGCCTGTAATCACGCAATATTGTGGAGCATTATGTCTGTGTAATGGGAACTATAGTTCATTGATGCGTTGAACTCCTTTCGTGTGGCTCCGATGAATGGATTGCCGATCCAATTGTTCTTGCCGATCCAGTCGCACAGCTCGATGATCTGCGATTTGTTGGAAGTGAAATAGACATATCTGTGCCCGGTAAGGACCTTGAGCACATCAAGGTAATCAGACAGCTTCCAGTGAATGCTGTATGTGCCGACTTCCGTGCTGAGATATGGAGGATCGACAAGGAACACCACATCATCCCGGTCACGGTACTTCTCGAACAGTTCGCGGTAATCGCAGCTCTCAACCACGATGCCGTCAAGATAACCGTCGGCATTATAACCGGAACGCCTGACACGGTTATACATGGTATGCCTGCGCATCTCCTCCAGTGTCGTGGCATACTTCATCGAGAACAGCAGTGATGTTGACAGTGTGATATAATCCACAAAGCCTGTTTGCGCCTCTTCCTCCGCCATCATGCCGAGGACACGTTCCCTGATTGGCTTAGGCACAATCTTCAGCCTCGGCACGGAAGCAAGAATGTCACGCAACCGATCAATCATGGCATTGGTGCGCGGGATGTTCTCAATCCGGCGTCGGTAATTATCGAAATCATTATACACCACGGTGGCGTCCGGACGTTGCCGCTTGGTTATATGGGACAGCAGCCCGGAGCCTCCGAACAGGTCCACAAACACCTTTGCATCCTTAACCATACCAAGAACCTTCATATATTCTTTGGCGAACATGCGCTTCTGCCCGACGAAAGGCAGGGGCGCAGATAGATATTGCTTTTCCATACTGTTTTTTTGGTTACAAAGGTCGCGATAATCAGGATGAAAAAGCAGCGGACCCGCAGTGACAGCACTGCATATCCGCTGCATTGGAACAGTGTCATAATGCCGTTCGTCACACGTTCAGATCGAATCTTACGCCATCTTCCCCGGTGAGCAGACGGCGGGTGCGCTCCTCGTTGTTTTCGTATATATGCACGTTGCCCAGGTTGAGCGTTATGGACTTAAGGGGCAGATCGATCTGACGAGACATCAGGTACAGGTGGTACAGGTCCGCAGGCAGTCCGAGGTTTGCATCGGAGCTACGCTGATACGCTGTCATGACGAGACTGCCGTCCTCAATCTGGAACTGCACCAGACTCAGGCACGGAGCCTGATTGCTCTCGGCATCCGTGGAGCCCAGGAACAGCACATAGTTCTTGCTGTTGCGCTTCTCCCTGTTGATCTTGGCGATAAGCGGGGGCAGTTTCTCAAAATAAGTGGGGTAACTGTTGACAAGTGTCTGACCGCAATAGTCCCACCAGTTTATGCCCGCCTCCCGGTAACGCTCCACCGACCGCTCGCCGCTCATGAAGAGCGACAGTTCCGTTTTCAGTTTCCTGCGGGCTATGCCGTGCCCCTCGAATATATCGAGCAGGTCTCCCGGAAAGAGCTCAAGGCTTTGGTTGAGAAGATAGATTATGGAGCCCTTACGGTTCTTCTGGTGTCTGCCCTCAGTCAGAATCCTGTTCAAAATGTGATGATATTTGTTCATGTCTGATGATGTTAGGGTTATGAGAATATGCTAAGTCCTATTGTTGAACACTATATGACCGGATCATGCTGTACAAGGCATGCACTCGGCACTCAGACGTTTCACCAGTGAGTACACTGTGCGGACACAGATGGAATGTCTCTCAGAGAGCACGGCTACGATGTATGACACTTTATCACCGTTCTTGACCATCCTGGAATAATCCTCATAAAGATCAAGATAACACACATCATCTATCCTTGCACCGGAAGCATGGAGCCGGTTTAACAGTTCACGGTGGAAATTTAATGCCTCAAATAATTTCATTTCAAATAATAATTACTAATTTTGTGGTATCTGACCACATGTAAAACGAGAATGCACCACAATGCAGCAAAGGGCTTCCTGCCCCCGGCTGTGCGTTGTGGCGCATTCTCGTTAGTATGTGGTCAGATACTACTAACAGGCCGGGGGCTTTTATTATGCCCGCCCCCGGATAAGGTCGATAAGGTTAGATCAGATCATGCTCATTCGCACAGCACGTCCTGAAGGACGATGATTGTTGATATGTCAAGGTCGTTGGAGTCGAGTAGGCGGCCGAAGGCCTCCTCTGTGAGTGGCTCGAACTCCAGTTCCTGCTCCCTGGATGCCTCCTCTCCGATACATCGTGCAACATCGGCGTTGTATGCCTCCATGTTGGCGTTGACCTCGCGTTTCTCTTCCTCCGTCAATGTGTCAAACCTCTCTGCCTTGTGTTGTATATTGTCCCAACCTTCGGGCCTGAGCTTCTCCCTGGCGTCCTCGATGAACTCCTGGAGAGATGATGCCACAGGCCTCAGGGCACGCATCGCCCTGATCACAGTGAACTTCTCCTGTGTATCGAGCCTCGTGAGCCTCGCTCCCTTGAGGCTGTTGTGGGCTATCACTATGCTTTCTGTAGTCAGACTCTTTTTCATTGCGTCATTGGTTTTTGTTCGGTTGTTGTGTGGATCAATTATTGCTGTTGCCTATGGGCTGCGTGTCGGCAGAGACCTTTGCGGATGCCGCCTCGATGAAATCCTCTACTGCGGAATATACCACCGCACGCTCCTGGCGTGTCGCCATATCATGGAAGTCCACTGTTAGCCCCCTGGCCCCATAAGAGCGGAAGGAAGCCTGGTGCATATCCGTCCGGTCGCCGGTCACTGAGCCGTCGGATATGCCGCGCACTATCCCGGCTGACGATTCCACATTCGCGCTCACAGTGAGTGCACCTACCGTAAGGCGCATCTCATTGTTGGTCGACACGTTGCGTGTGACCTCGATACTGCTTGTTGTTGCTTTTGTTTCCATAAATCTTATATTTTTGATGGTTGGTTATTGTCATATCAGAAATCAAGAGAAGCTGATCCGGTGTACCTAATGGAACCGCTGCTGTAATCATAGATTATAGTATCCGTCTCCTCTCGTCTCTCCGTGGGTCCGACCGACAAGGACAGGTGCGGTGTATCAGTGCTCACCCATGACTCGATCTCGTTATAGTCGTTATCCAATCTAACCTTTGAATATGGCATTGGAACGATGTCCTTGACTAAGAAAGGGGCATTCTCTATCAGTGACACTGGGTCAATCGGGTCCTCTCTGAGAGACGCATCCTCAAACGTCCTGTAGAACCGTCCCTGATAGCTGCCTGATGGCGGAGTGAAGCTCGCGGGTATCGTTGATTGCCTGGCATAAGAGAATGTGAGGTTCTCACTCCTAGGCTTCTCACCTTCCTCATAAATTGTCATAGGGAACACAACATATGTTCTAATTTCATGCTGTTTGTGCTCCACATACGAATTATCAGGATAAGAGGAATCAAAACTTACATATATAGTGGGCATATAGAAATTAAGAAAGAACGTATCCACCTTATATATGTCATACCCATTGTCGGTGTAGTACACAGGCTCATCAATAGACCAGTATCCTTCAGAACTGCAGTCCTGATTTATATTCCAAATGTAGCCTAATGTGCGACGTATGATCTCCCTGTCTTCGGTCACGACATTCAGGCGTCTCAGAGCGGGATGCTCGTCAGACACGTAGAAACTGTATGTGTTGCCGGATAGCCTATTGCTATCATTGCTATTCTTTGTCTTCTTATATAGATACAGGAACACATCGAGCACATCACCGACTCTCGGTCTGTGACCGACGCCCGGGACCGAGCCGGAAGGGGAACCGCTGTATGACATGTCCAGCTCAGTGCGAAATACAAGATCCGTGGACTGCGAGATCAAATATGTAAGGTCCCTGCCGACTGTTCCTGTCACCACAACCCCCTGCGTGCGATTGTGGATGCAGACGCCAAGAGCGACACCTGTAGAGTCATTGCCTGTATCCATAAGCATCCCCAAAACAGATTTAGGGCTCCAGTACCCCTCTCGTTTAGCTATCTGGTCATTATATGATTCAGAGTTTCTGTGCACACTCAGAATTATTTTGCCATCTGGGCGCACCTTGTCTTTCCAATGCACCACAGCGTAAAGTGGCGGCTTTGCATCATGTGTGTAGCCGAGAAAATCCGACAACCGGCAATAATCTATGCCGGGACCGGGAAAATTTGGCTTCCATTTTGCAGACTCCAGCACATTGCCATCCGCGTCAAGGTAGTCTGACAGCTGCGAGACTACAGGGATGGTGAACGCTGGATGGGAACGTGTGCCCCAAAACCATGGCCTTGATGAATCAATGACAGGCCCCTCACGCCAAAATTTATCCGGCACATTGCCGTCGATGCTGTCAGGATTGAGCGGCTGCCCGAGACACACAGGCCGGTAGCGCGACCAGGGATTGATCCTGCCGTGCTGATTGGAGCATAGATGAGTAAGCGAGCATCCGGAGGATGCCCCTATGCCGAACGCTCTGTACAATTCCGGCAAACTTATGGGGGACTTTATGAGTCCGTTTTCATATGGCATGGCTGTATCTTTTAATAATATGTCGGATCCATGTATGATGTGTTCTCAAGACGGTGCACACGTTTTTTCAGGCTGCTTAACTCTGCCCTGAGGTCCTCCACCTCATGGGCCACCTCAAGCACTCCCGCACCTATGAGGTTTATATAGTCGGGATGGATATAGTTTAGCGCACCGTGACCGTCGTCACGCAGATGCCTCATGCGCCCTGCGAGCGGACCGTGCACCCTCTGGTATATCAGCCCTATGCGCCCAACCTTGTCCTTCTCGCTCGCATCTGGGTTATAATCGAACGAGAAGAAGCCTCCGAGCTCACGGAGCCTGACCACAGCATCCCTGACAGGACATATGTTATGCTTGAGGCGTTCATCGGATGTGGAGAGACCTATGACATCCGCCTTAGACACGATGCTCGACGCAGCCGTGACAGCACCGGCACTCGTTACAAGGAACTTGTCTCCGTTGCCCCCCACCTGGATCTGACCGTCGGTACGTATGACGGCGGTCGACATATAGAGACTCTTGTTATTGTGATTGCGTATCCAAGTCGAATCCGACATGAACCATCCGCCTCCGTAGGTCTCCGAGTACCATCCGCAGTTGCCAACGGTGCGGAGCCAGTTATTGACATATATGGTCCCTGCCGGTGATGCCGCTGTATTGATGTTGCCTACGCCGGTCATGTTCCCTGACACATTGCCAGTGCCATCGAAACCCTGCCCCCATATGGAGCGTGACGAGGCAAGCCTTGTGGCTGACACCGCATTGGCATCAAGCCCCGGAGCATTATTGATAAGTGTGGGAGAGCTCACCTGACTCTCCTGTACTATGCACGGCACACTATAATCGGATATCTCACCATGGATCACAACCTCCTGTGAGGATACAGCCTCCATGCGTAACGCCAAATAAGCGGTCCCATTGTATATCACGCGATAGATCCCTGACACATTCACAGAGGAACCCAATTTAAAGTAACTTGACACATTACTGTTGTACTGCCCGCCGAGTGCTATGTATACAGCCGTCTTTCCATTCCAGCTATTCGAACTCCCACGGTTGATCGCAACCATTCCATGGAAACTGCTCCCCCCGATGACAGATCCGTTATATGCATGGGTCAGTATTATGTAGCACACTTTGCTGTCCGAGCTAAATCCGAGATATTTCCTGGATGAGAAACCGTTCTTATGCACACCGTCAAGCATGTCCGCATCCAGTCCCGACCCGCTTCCGTCATTATCGGAATGCCACACCTTTCCGGTGCCTCCGAACCATGCGCCTTGGGCGTTCACGGACAGCACCGACCCCTGCCACTGGAGCCATGCCTTTGCCGAATCGGAACCCACCTGACCTGTCCTGCCACCCAGGAACAGAGTCCCGGTCATGGTGTCACCCGAAGCGTTCACATAGCGCGAGTCCAGAGATGACAGAGACTGGGTGACGATATCACCGAACCGCCCGCGGTCACAGTACTGGAGATTGGAGGACGATGCATTGTAACGACCGTTCCAGAAGGCAAGGACACTCATGGTGGGCACCAGTGCGTCAGCCGATACCTGGTCAGTCCAGTCGCTCGGACCGACTGAGGTGCGGGTCTTCAGTGACCTCACGGAACCGTCCGCCATCAGCAGCTGCAATGCGGTCCCCCCGGACTTTATGAACGACATGGCCCTCACGCTGTCAGTGACCCCCACCTTGCCGGCGACCTTGACTGCACATGCCACAGACGGCCATGGGTCAGAATATGCGACACCGTGCGCCGCGAACCTGTGCTCACCGCTGAACGTCTTGATGCCTGTGATGGTCTGCGGAGTGCCCAATGTCACATAGCCGGCAAGGCTCTGATGCTCCGTCAGATAGTCACCCTTAGGCTGATATAGCCTCTGAGCATCAGACTTCTTGAGGTAGTCCGAGAGCACGCTCTCATCGAAAGAGCCTCCGCCCTCTTCAAGAATTGCTACACGTGCTGCCAGCGACGACACACCGGAAGCCACATCGTTAACCCTTGTGTGCAGGTCGTATCCCAGCATGGCCGACAGCACATACCCGGACTTGGACGCCGAGTAGTCCGCCCACGCATCAAGACGGTCGTAGGATGTCCCGCCGCCTCCGCTCCCTCCGCTGCCGTCAGGACCCAATGCAACTATGTCCCCATCGGAGAACAGACCGAGCTTAGCCTTGAGTGCCACTGCCCGACCGGACTGCGTGTAATCAAGCTCATTGCCGGAGCTGTCGACCGGGACTATAAGAGATCGCAGCCCCGCAAGCAGCGGGCTGTCAGGGGAAAGGTCATATGCGCTGTCGGCGTATCCGGCATTGATCCTCCTTATGACCGTGCTCTCATTCCATTCCCCCTCTGTCTCACCGGGAACCGTCACCTGTCTCGATATGAGGCCGTAACCCTCACTGTCAGTGGAGAAGGCATCGAGGTCCGCCTTATTGGCATGGGTATGCGAGTCTGCGGAGGCAACGCCTGATGACTGCGCAGTGCGCACCGGGCCGGCAATCCCTCTGAGCCGCCCACTGCGCGGGCGGGCATCCCTCTTGACTGTGTTTGATGTGTATCTCTTCGCCATGTTCCGGTCATTCGGTCTGTGCCCGGTACTCATCCGGGCGGAATTCAACATATGTGGCATCTGTCGTGCCCGCTATGGCATCCTGGACCTCGCCCGCCACCATAAAGAGACGGTCACCCTGGTTATCCTCGGTGAGGGGTGCAGGGATGCCCGGGTCCAGCACGCATTCCCCCGACAGTGTTGTCTTGCGGTCAGCGAACTGGCTGTGGAGCGTCCCGATGAGCAGCCTCTCGGGACAATCGGTGAAGCCCCCTCTCATGAGCTCACGCACCTGGCTCCCGTCAGACACCCGGGTGTAGACCCCGCGGGCGAGCGGCGCGGGACCGTCCACTGATCCGCACACCGTCTCAAGGCTGATCTCATCGCGTGCCGAGCGGTGGAGGTAGCCAACGTGCTCTATGTCATCCAACGTCGCAGCAGGGTACCCGAGCCTGTCCTCGACTATCTCAAGCGACGGCCCCTTGTAAAGGACCCATCTCAGCAGGCTGAGGCACCCCCTCGCCACGGCATCCTTGTATTGGATGGGGGGCACGAGCTCACCCCAAAGTTGGGCGGAGTACATATTGATGCCGGCATACACCGTGATCTCGGCATAGCCACCCTCCGCAGGGTAAGGCACATACTCCCCGTCATCAAGCCGGGTGAAGCTCTCATATATGTGCGGCTCGGTGTGGAGCCCGACATACGGCGTCCCTTTCTTGAAATGCCCCAGGTCGCACCGCCCTATGCAGTGGCGGTTGGTCTTCCATCCGAAGATGCCCGGCTTGTGCAGCGGGTCGTTGGTGTCATAGTAGGCGAGCCATGCTGACCCATAGCCGCCTGCTCCGGGCTTCCATTCACCCTTGGCATAGCTGAGGCTACCTATCGCGGCGTTCTCATACACCCCGCTGTTGTCATAATGGCCTAACGCCATCCCGGAGCTGTCATAGAGTGTGAGGCTGAACGGGAGGAACACCCATCTGACATACTCATTCACCGTGTCGTAGTTGGCCCCGGAATTGTAGTCCCCTTTCTCCTGGTAGGGGTTGTACCTGGGGTCTATCTGCACCTCAAGGCCCACACGGAGGTAGAAACGCCCCGCCTCTGTGGCCGGCAGACGGGGTATGTGCACGCGCCTCGAGCGCATGAGCACCGTGCCGTCAGGCTCGGAGGGGGTGTTGAACACGGTGTCGCCGTGGGTGGGCATCTCGAAAAGGTTGTCCTGTATGGTCCAGGCGATCCCTGCGCTCTCAGTGACGCTCCCGTTCACGGGCACGATACTGAACAGCCTTGCGGAGGGGCTGACATAAGTCAGGGCATCGGGGAGCCTTTGGCCGAGGACACCCACCGGGTACACGAACGAGAACCACGTGAGATGCGGGTCCCATTCCCCCTGGTGCTGGTGCCTGTCCGACACATCGGGCCAGTAGGAATAGTACGCATAGTCCGGGCCTGTGCCGTTGGTGCCTGTCAGGTCATCGGCATCAGGAACGGTATAGGGATAGGTCACCTCAGGCAGCATCGGCCCGTCATCGGCATACGGGGAGAATGTCACCTTCACACTGTTGGCCACCTTGTCGGTCCCCATGGTGCTGCTGTCCCCGCTCCACTCTATCCGGCGTGGTGCGGAGCCGTACAGGGCATTCAGGTCGTACACCCATACCCTCCCGGCCTTCTGAACGATCCGCATGGCGAGCGGCTGGAGGATCCCCTCGAGCACCTCCTTGAGCGACATCGGCTCCCCGTCCTCGTCATAGAAGTTGTCAGAGCGGACACTGAGGCTCTCAAGCGAGGCCTTGGTCCCGTCGGTGAAGCATGTGGACGTGAGGAAGTCCGAGTCTATGCCCGATGTGCTGATGCCGCTGCGCTCCACACAGTGATCCACAAGCTCACGCAGGGTGCGCACTTCCGACAGCCCGTAGCTGAGGCGGTCAAGGACACCGAAGTCAGAGAACGTCAGCGACACCGTGTAGTCAGAGGCGCGCTCGTAAGGCTCCTCGTAGAACTCCGGGTCAAGCGTCCCGCTCCAGTACAGCGAGCCATCGCGGTAAACGTCCATGCGGATGCTCCCCGGCTCTATGGTGTACATGTCCTGGTACGTGCGGTCACCGGGGCTGATGACGCGCAGCGTCGCCGAGCTCCCGCATATGACCTCCTCCTTGCTACGCACCTCCCAGTCGATAAGCAACGGATCATCGGCATCAAGCTCCAGCCTTCCCACAGGCTGGAAAGGAGCGTCAGACATCTGCCATATCTCAACCCTCCATTCCGTGTCATTGCGGTCCGGCATTGTCCTCTCGTATCGTTTGTGCATCTCCATTGTTCTCAGTTTTATCTGCGTGACGACAACCGGTCTATCTTGTTAATCATTGCTCTCAGCTTGAACCCGTCTATGACCCATTCCACACGCTGGCTGACACTGCCCCCGGATTCCTCAGGACCGATCAGCTTTTTCAGGGTGTTCAGGGGTGCCACAACCTCAGGGTTGGTGGATGCACCGGCATATTCACCGAAAAGACCGAGGGTAGGGCCGTAGGCTATGCCTCCGTTTGCGAACTTGGGGATCTGGGCGAACGCTACTGTCACTGCAGCCACGTTCGCAGCGATCGCCGCTATGCTTGCCGGGAATGGGATGCCTGCAGCACCCTTGATGGCCTCGCTGAATGAGTATGCCTGATTTACGGCAAAGAGCTTCATAAGCTCAGGGACAGCGGTAGCCACGGTGTTCATGAGGTTCGCGCCATAGTCCAGCCAGCTTGCGGCACTGTCGCCGACGACACCTTTCAGAGCCCCCATGGTGCGTCCTATGCGTGCCATTGTCTGCCCATAGATCTCAGCCTGCTTGCTTGCATCCCTCATGGCCTCAGCCTGGCGGAGGTAATCTTTCCATGATTCCAAGGCATTTTTCGCGGCAGCCCCGGTCCCGGTGCTCAACGGGTTCTCTGTGTCATCGAGCAGTGCCTGCAGCTCCCTGATCTTCTCCTTGATGCCGTCGATCCCTATCGCCTTGAGCTCTACCCTCAGCTGTCCTTCTGACAGGCCGTCAAGCCTGTCCACTTCCGGGATACCGGAGATCGCTTCCTTGGCCTTGCGTTTGCGCTCGATGGCATCGCACTGGCGGGCCAGTTCAATGATCTCATCATCGGATGCCCGCTTCATGCGTTCCCGGTAATAGGACTCGGCATCCGAGAGTTCCCTGATGGTGTTCAGCCTGGATATGTCGGCAGGGGCGTCAAGATCGTTCAGAGAGTCATCCCATCCCTGCTTGAGTTTCCTGAGTTCATTGAGCTGTGCCTGCACCTGTGCCCGGGTCTCAACATTGCAGCTCTTCAGCTTGCCCTCATAGAACGAGATCTCCTCCTCAAGCTGCCGGTATGATCTGATCTGATCAGTTGCGACAGGGATATGGGCATTCTCCTCCATCGCAAGTCTGAGGTCCTCGAGCCTCGCTATCTCGGAATCGATGCCTCCCAGCTGCTCGGCTGTGGCTGCAGACCGCAATGACCGCTGATACTGCAATGCCCTCTCGATGTCTGAAAGTGTGTTCAACTCCTCAGGTTGGCTATATGCCTCCTGTAGAAGCCTTATGGATTCCTGCTTTCTTTGGAGCTCGGCTATCACTGCCGACAGCCTGGCTATCTCCCCGGTCTCGGAAGAGGCTGTCTTGTCAAGGGCTGCCTGATAGTAGGCGATGTTGTTGCCGAGTTCCTTGTAGGATGACGCATTTGAGATCAGTCGTTTGCCGTCGAACTCGTTCGCCCCGGATTTGTCAGACAGCCCGAACCGGCTGCCGAGAGCCTTGTAGCGGGCTTCCATCTGCCTGAGTTTCTTCCCTTCAGCGTCGGCATTACCGGCATTGGTGCCGGCGAGCTGCGCCACTTTTGCTTTCTGAGCCTCGATAGCTGCCCCGAGCTGCTCGTAGCTCATCTTCTGCCATGACACGCTTTCCCTGACTTTCAAGCCTGATGCCGCGAGACGCTCGTTTGCCGTCGCAAGAGACCCTGTGGCATCCGATTGCCTGTCAATGGATGATGCAGCCTTGTCAGCGGAGCTGCTGTCGGTGATCCCGAAGAAATCCCTCACCCATTCCCATGCCGTTCGGATGACCTTTGAAGCCCGTTCGAACGCTTTTACAAGAAAGGCCCATACCGCTGTCGAGAGCTCCTTGACTGAGGACCACAGCTCGTCACATATCTGCCTGAAACCCTCACAGTTGTTGTATGCGTACATCACCGCAGCCACCAGTGCTCCTATGGCAATGACCACAAGTCCGACCGGGTTAAGCGACAGCACGGCATTTAGCGCGGCCTGGGCCCCCGACCAGATGCCGGCTGCAATGGCTGCAGCTTTTTGGGCAACCGCAGTGGCGTTTATGGCTGCCGTATGCATAAGGACCGATGCACGCAGGCTCTTGAGCATGTTCCACACCTGGTTCATGCTCAGCAATGAGGTGCCGAGATTGGCAAGAAGCTCAATCATAGGAGCCTTGGAGGAGATCAGCGCGCCTATCCAGTCAAGGCATGCATTGGTCTGGTTCGACAGGATCACCGACAGCGAATCGCCTGTGGAGGCCATCTGTCCGAATGCCTGCTCTATCGCACCGGCACTCTCGCTCATGGCTCCGATGTTCTCGGAGAACCGGTCCTTCTGCTCACCTGTCAACGACCCGAGCAGGCGCAGTGCCTCCGCGCTGCCGAACAGCTGCCCGTAAATGGTCTCGCTCAATTGCCCCGAGCTTTGGGAGTACGCCCCCACGCTTGAATCGAGCTCCGCAAGGAAATTACGGAACCCGCCGCATGCCTTTACGCTGGCGGCATCGAACTGTATCCCCATGGCGGAAGCTGCCCTGGAAGCCTCCGACGATGGCTTTATCAGTGAGTTCAGGACAGCTGCGAGCTGTGTGCTTACCTCCGAGGTGTTGCCTGTGACACCGGTGGCAGTGGCAAAGACCGCCATGAGCTCATCCATCGAGACACCGAGCTGGGACGCGCTCCCGCTCACACGAGGGAGGGCCTGCCCGAGCTGCTCGAACGAGGTGACACCGTTCTTTGCCGTGGTCTGTATCCTGTCCTGTATGGCTCCGGCTGCCGACCATTCAAGACCGTAGTTCTTTATGAGTGTGGATGTGACCGTGACGGTCTGACCGAGGTCAGCGACACCACCGACAGCAGCCCTGGACGAGTCCTCGAGGAAAGATATCCAGTTGTCCTTGGGCACCCCGTTGGATATGACCTGGTAGAGCCCCTCTGCAATCTCCTCCCTCAGTAGCGGCACATTCCTGCTTAGCTCCACTATCTGATCCGAAAGATGCTTATATCCCTCCTTTGACTCAAGAGCCATAGTGTTGGCCTTGCGCATGGCCGTTTCAAAGCTATTGAATGGTGCCACGAGACCGTTCACCAGGCCATTCAGATCCTGTATGGCGCGTATGGCTGTATCAAAAACAAGAGATTGTTCAGCCATACGGCGTATGCTCTCTCCGGCATGGGTCGCGCTCTCCACGATCCGGCCTATGGCCTCGTCAGCATTGGTGGCCTCAATGGAAAGGGTCTTGAAAACCCCCGAGTCACCTTTGATTTTTATCTCGAATTCTATAGCTTTTGCCATGAACTTTGGTTATATTTGTGGCGGATAAATTATTTCTGAATGAAAAAGCTTCGTAATGCCGTGATAGCAGTGGCGGCCTTCTGTTTCATAGCACCATGTTTCTCAAAGTCCGTAGACTTCCATTTCTATTGCGGTATGATATTGGTAGTCATTTGGGTTATAGTTCTCCTGTTGGCTATGAAGTCAATATCATCAATGCGTTGATCACAGTCCATAGGCGCGCTTTGCCTCCCTATAGCGGGTCATGATCTCTTCACGGGTCTCATCAGTCCCGGACCCGGCTGCAGAATCATCCTTAGGATTGTCCCATGGAAAATTCATGACATCCTTAGGCTTCAGTGTCCTTTTGGAATACGGCTGCAGCAGGCACAGGCACTCCATGCGTGTACGCTCCCATCTGCCTCTCTCAAGTCGCTCCTCCCTATGGCTCCAAGCCTCATATATACCGGAGAATTCAGACGGGGTGCACTCCTCAAAGTCGTTACGGCTCATTCCGATGCACCCCATGGCTATTGAGAGTAGCTGTCCTATATCGCAGGTGTCCCCACCGTTTTTTTTTCTTCTGTTGGGACGGCATTATGCATCCCCTCATAGAAGCCGGTGAGGTCCGCCGGCTCGAGACGGTCGCCGAACTCCTCGAAATCCATAGTGAATTCCACCCCGTCAGCGCGGCATGCCGAGACCACGCAGCACCACAGAAACAGCACCATCCCCTCTATGTCGGAGGTGTCCAGTGAGCTTATGTCACGTCCGGTCTGTCTCTTGTAACGCACCATGGCCCCCATGGTCACACGGCAGGGAAGGGATCTTTCACCTATTTTGATTGTGGCAGGCTGCCCTGCCGTCTTTGTGCACTTCTTCATTTTCATGGCTCTCACTGTCCTGCGGTTTCTGTCGTGGTGTTCAGACCGGTCCCGACCTTTCTCACCGGCCCGCTGTTCTCAAGTTTGACACTGTATTTCGAGTCATCGCCTGCCTGTCCGTCAAGTTCAAGCGAGGTTATGATATACCGGCCCTTGTAGCCGCCATCGGTCTTTCCTGTGCGCTTGTCACCATCCCTGATGGCATACGCCGCCTCTATCGGTTCCCCCTTGAGCTGCATGTCCTTGAGCTCATCGTATGTTGGGGTGTCGGTATCCCCGTCGGTGAGCACCATGCCTTCCGCGGAGATCTCCTCCGAGAAGCTCTTCACATATTTCTCTTTCCATTTCCCGCTTGAGGCCTCTTTTGTGACCCTCTCGCCTGTCTCCACCGAGGTGCTCACCTTGCATCCGGTTGAGAACCCAAGGGCCTTTGTGCCCACTGACAGTATGAGGTCCGTGCCGTCAAGCACACTGTGATTGGTTTCGTTGGTATTATCCATTTCTATCTCTATTTGGGTTTATAAATTATTACAATCATCATCAATGCCCCGCTCAGGACACCTGATATGAATACCGCAAGGTATCTACATAGTGACGGGGATCGTTTGAGCATCTCCTCTTCGGAATGCGAGGCATAGGACTCGAGGGCGTCACGTGCCGTGTGGTAGAGAGCCTCGTAACGCTCCACTTCCCGCTGGAGGCTGTCGCAGGTGCCGGTGATATAGATCACACCCTCTTTCTGCTTCGCCTCAATGTGCGCACGGTCTTTGCTCTCACGGTAGACCGCTCCCTCTGGTAGCTTAAGGAGGCTGTCCACTGATACTGCCAGGTTCACCCGGCTCTCCGGGATCGTCTCGGCTGTGGTACACTTTATCTCGACCGAGGTCGTGTCGCTCTTCCCGGAGATCGAAGAGGTCTGTGTCTGTTGTGTCTGCGTCTCTTTTGTTGCTGCGCAGCTTGCGCATGACAACGCAATCGTCAGCATGAGGGCAATTATTAGCAGACTCGACAGCCCGGGACAGGCGGGAGAGTGCCCTCTTGGTAGAGGCCAGTTCTTTTTGGATCCCAGCCATGAGTCCCTCGGTAGCCGATAATTTCTCTCTGGTTGCATTGAGTTCTTCTTTTAGGGGTTTCACGATGTTCTCCACCAGAATCCGTGTCGCGTTCTCGGTATTGGTGATACGCACGGCCTCAGCTTCGGCGTTTGCCTTGCGCACGGTAGCTTTCATAGTTGCCACAGCCACCACGAGGGCGACAAGTCCGCCACCGAGAAGTATGTTGAGGATTTCACTGAAGCTCATCGCTATGATTCGTTAATTTGGTTGACTACTGGTTTATGCCTATCGATCTGAGCCATTCCTGCACGTTGAAGCTCGGGCATGCTTTGGCGGCCACCTCGTTGTGGCCTATGATCCTAACGCCTGAGAACCGGCGGTGGAAGTCCTTCACATAAGCCTCCATAGCCTTGAGCTGTGCAGGGGTTCGGGTGTCCTTGGGATTCATGGATCTGTCACATCCGCCGGCATAGGTTATATGACGGCTTACCGAATTATAGCCCTTGGCCCCATTGGTGATCTCCCATGGGTCCACGTTCGCGTCCTCGTTGTTGTCGACCAGACGCTCAACCGTGCCGTCAAGGTGGATGATGTCAGTATAGCCTACCTGTTTCCATCCTCTGCCGCCCTGCGACACCGGGCTCAGGTGCATGCGACGTATGTCATCGCCTGTCACCTCGCGACCCTCGGGTGTCGCTGTACAATGGAGCACGAGATATCTAAGCCTGCTCGCCATCGCCCTCCGGAAATTCATCATCCGACAAGTCCGTCACATCCTCCGGTACCGGCACTACTTTTTCCGAAGTGCCCTCCGGCACGCCGGCCGGATTTTTGAATGCCGGGTCCTCGCGGCCGTCAAGCACCACAATCTCCTCGCCGAAACCGATATTGGTGTCGGCCTTCATCAATAACTTGAAGAAGTAGAGCTCGCTCGCATTTGACAATTTGTCAATCTGGATCACACTCTCGTCATCCTGAAGGTTCACAGCGGCAAAAAGGTTGCCGTCCACATCGGGTGAGCAAAGTGTGGCCATGAGCACATCGGAAGGCCAAGAGGCGACAGTCTCTATCTTTACACCCTTGAACGACTTTCCGTTTATTTTCGTCTCGTCGGAGTTCTTGTGTTCACGCTCTGTGAGCTCCTTATCGTATTTCTGAAAATCCTTCTTCGACATCAGGATGCGGAGATTGGGATGCTCCAGTATAGCCTCGGGCATAGAGCCCAGCACGGCATAGAGACGGTCTATCATGCTCTTTGACTCGCACTCGACGATGATGCAGTCCTTATCCTTGGCTGCTTGGGTGATAATGCCGTCCATGAGGTTGTCATCCCCCTCCTCGGCATAGGTGCCGTTTATATAGTGCCAGCCAAGTTCGAACCGGAGCTGCTTTGACATTACATCAAGCAGCTTGTTCTGCACTTCAGGAGGAAGCTCGGAAAAAACGAGGTTCCCTTTAGGCTGGAAGGGACGCCAGATATTTTCAAATGTCCTCGGATTGAACACAGTAAAGGCCATGAAATCCCTGGGGGTGAGCTTCTTTTCAGAGTACTCGAAATCTCCCTTGGCATCCGCTTTCTGCGGATCCTCCTTACGCTTCTGGAGCATCTTGCCGGATTTGAGACGAGGTACGCTGATTGCCTTTTCCACCCCCGGGATTACCATGATCAGTCCCTTGGAGACAAGCTCATTGCCGGTGGTGGCGACGGTGAGGATGTTTTCCAGCACCTCGCCGCTGTAACTGGTTCCTCTTACTACTATTGCCATAGTGTTTCTGTTTTATAGGTGATTTACTTATTGAGACTGTCTTTTATCTCTTTCATGCGGCGCGCCCATGGACCCTCGCTGTCGGTAGGACGGTGTATGTCCTCCATGACCTTGCGTTTGGGGGTGAGGGCCGCAAGAGCAGCCTTGCCTTCCTCCATATCACGCTTCAGTATGTTCTCGAATGTGGGGCGCGTCCGGGCGTTGATACGGCCGTCCTGCTCGGCC
>OFFU01000538.1_pt1 | contig 38224 bp, 23 predicted proteins | sample 1521451 | NCBI WGS metagenome assembly OFFU01 (sample SAMEA3504106, study PRJEB24116) | mouse gut metagenome | biome: mouse gut; feature: mouse-associated habitat; material: faeces | place: Denmark | collected 2011 | reverse complement strand
TGCCCGAGAGTCTGCGCGATGCTATAAACGACATGGTGGCATGGAAGATACAGAAAGGACTCAGCGTAGTTGTCAAGACAGTCGAGGAGATAGAGGAGGATGAGACCTATGCCGTCTTCACCAACGGAGGCGTTACGAGTGTGGCTGTTGACAAGGAATCTCATATACGCAATTTTCTCAGGTCGGAATACTCTCGCATAGGTGCTTTCGAGCTGCTGCTGGTGGGCAATGACTTCACGAGCGCACCGGTAAGAAAATTCTACAAGGGTAATCCGGAAACTTCTGTCTCAGGTTCCTTTGCGAGTCCATACTTCATTTACTCGGATCTCTATTTCTCAGACATGAACACAGAGTTCAAACTGACTAAGATTCCGGAGGGACAATACACCACTCGGTATGATGATTTTAGTTTTAATCCGACCTTGCCGACAGGACGTCTGCTTGTGCGCGACAGCAAGGAGATAGATACATATTTCCAAAAATTGCTCATATACCAGCTTGATCCTGGACTCGGAGATCCATCATACCTCGATACAAGTTTGTTGATACAAGGTAAAGATATGATTGGCAAGAACAAGTCTCTGCCGGAATGCATTACAGATTTGAATAATATCATATATCGTGACTCTATTGCCCCAACTGAGTATGACTTGTGTTTCCCTAAAGGCAAAACTGTCATTGATGATATGCGTAATTGCGGTTTGATTTCAGTTCAAGGGCATGGAAGTCCATATTCGATTGAAGTCTCAGGAAATCACCACAAGGATTGGCAAGAATGCCCCTATATCCAACCCTTGTCTTCCTGTCCAATGACAAAGGGATGGGGGGTCAAACATGAAGAAAAAGGGAATGCTTATGACGATTTGAAGAACTATGGCAAACCTTCGGTATTATATACATCTGCATGTTCTACCTCTCCATATGGAAGGATAGATCATGTGGATGGATACAAGGATGTCTATTACAATATGAGTACGGCATATTTGTTTGCCGGAGGTTTTGGAGGGGTTGCATTTATCGGTACTTCAATAGACTGTTGGATTGACATAAACAATATCGAAGAGGATAAGTTCGGAACTCAACTCAATAGAAATCCAAATCTTGCACAGAGCATTGTAAATACAAAAACGTCATCTACATCAAGTGATATAAACACTTCTCAACTTGCCCGGAATCTTCACGGTGATCCGGACATCGATGTGTGGACACATGGTGCGCCTACAGAACAGCAAACTTATATGACAACAGATTTTTCATCAGTTTCATTTTCCGGAGAAGGGACAAGTGGTGCGAAAATCGCATTTTATGACGGAATGGAACAATCAAGAACGTTCAATATTATTCTTGTTTCAGCTCCATTCTCTATCCTTAAAAAAGAGAATTGGAACTTTATAAGAGACCGCGATTTCATGGTCAGCATATTCCGGCAGGATAAACTGCCGTGCCTCAAACTGTTCGCTTCCGACAGCAATCTCAAGAATGTCTCCAAACGGTATTTTCTCCGTGACGGGGTGATTGAGGACTGTCTCGGTCAGGGTAAGTTTGCGTTCAATGTCGGCTCCAATGGCAGACTTGAAATATCGGCGACAAGAAAAATTGAGACATCCAAGGCTTTTAACGTCAATGAAGGAGGAAATGTAATCGTGTCCTCGCTTGGTACAGCCGAACTTGCGGCAGACTGTGTTGACAAGGGCGGAGAACTTTCTGTCGAGGGTTCATCAGTGACGCTTAAATCCGGATTTGAGGTGAAGAAAGGCGGTGTTCTCTCGATTTCAGTAAACAATAACAAATAAAAATGCGAAATAATTTGGCGAATGACATGATTAAGTGTATATTTGCAACCGTAAGCGAGACTTGCAGAGAATATGCTTATTGTCATTCGTCAGATTATTTTACAAACTAAAAAATATCGATTATGAAACAAATCATTACTTTCTTTCTTTTGATGGCCGCCATGTTGTTGGCTGTCGCCGACAACGGTACCTATGTCCCGATGATTCGTGAGGGGCGTGTGTGGGAATATAACGCGCAATACTTTCACCCCGGCGAGAACGGCCATGTTCTTCACTACATGCGGTTCAACGGTACGGTCGAGGTTAACGGAATCGAGTATCACTGCTTCGAGATGTATAAATCCCGCTACTATAAAGAGGTAGATTTCGATTATGAGAACCACTGCTGCGTCTATGAATTCTCGAGAGAGGAGGAGCGGGGCTATCCGAAATTTCTTCTGCGCGAAGAACCCGGCAAGGTCTATGCGCTTACCAATTTCGACTCTGATGATGGCGAATGGATAGTCCATGTAAGGAATGAAAAGGAGATGGCGGAACTTTCTGTAAATGGTGACAGGCAATTCGGTGAGTATCTGTTGTATGATTTCACTATGCAGGAAGGAGATTTGAGGGATGTGCCTGAATGGGAGTATGTGGGAACGGAACGGAGTTATAAATTTTTTAATTTATATCCCTTTGTTGTAGCAACGGAAATGATAGAGGGAGAACTGTGCAGAATGTTCAATTTTGTAAGTGCTGAAGTAGCCGGTTCAGACTCTTTTGATCCGGAATCAAATTATTGGAAGAGAATTGATACTTCAACAATGATTGAGGGAATCGGCATTGTCAGGAACGGATGTCTGGCCCGGTTTAATTTTGACCAGTTGGCAGCAATGTTTCAGGACGAGTCTTATCTGCCTGATGACGGGTCAGCTCTTTCTTATGTTTATGACAGCGAGGGAAATGTAATTTACTCTCCGTGGTCTTCAACAGTCGGGATGGACAACATTACCGACACTTCAAAGTCTCAGTCAAGAGAGATTTACGACCTGATGGGACGGCGCGTGGAGCGCGTGCTTTCCGGCTCGGTCTATGTCCGCGACGGCAAGAAGTTCGTCGGGAAATAACATAATGAGTCTCAGGGTAGATTGTAGGGATACTCGGTTCGTGCGTGCGCCGTTAACAGACATTGAAGTATTGGCGACGCGTCAATATGCGGATATACGAGCCGAGAGTCCCTACGGATGCCGTACCGTGTGGATTGGTGAACCGTAATCCGTGACATGCGAGGCATAAATCCTCAATAACGACTAAAGTAAATGTATATGAAAAAAATTCTACTTGCGTTAATCCTTGCCGCAGTCAGTTGTCTGTCGGTCTTTGCTGCTGACTATGTAGCCACAGTGCGTAATGACCGCGTATGGGAATATGAAAGTTTCGGAGGAAAGGGTACCGGGGGTGCGGGAGATTACAGAAACTATCATTTCGTAAGATTTGGTGGAGAGGTAACCGTCAATGGAAATATCTATAATAGGAACGTCCTTTTTCTGAAAAAGAGATATTTCGTGGATTATGAGACAGGGATCACCAGCCTTGTAGAGGAATCTGATCAGAATATCACGCTTTGTTTCATGCGTGAGGAAGACGGGAAAGTCTATACTCTCGCGTCTGCAAAAGACTCATCGGCAGTCACGGCAATCGGCGACGATACGTCAGATTATTATGATGCTCTGCTTTATGACTGGTCAAAACAAGACGGCGAGGCATGGGATTACACCGGATTTGATGTTGACAGCCCGTTCCAGGTGACGGTACAGACAAAGGCGCCGTTGACTGTTGACGGCGAGGAGTGCCGAGTGATGACTTTCGATATAGTAAGTCATAAGATTGACTTTATCGAGGGATTAGGAGTCACATGGAACGGTTCAATCGGTAAATTCACCATTGCGATGGTAACAGCCATCAACTGGATCAATGATTATGAGCCCGGTTTCCAGTCAAGTCTTGTGCGTGTCTACAACTCAGACGGCACAGTGATATATGGCGACGATTCGCCGGTAGGGATTGAACTGACAAAGGCTGAATATGCCAATAATGAATCCGGAGCAATATACGACCTGATGGGTCGGCGCGTGGAGCGTGTTCTGCCAGGGTCGGTCTATGTCCGCGACGGCAAGAAGTTCGTCGGCAAGTGATGGCACTTGGTCGCTGAAATTAGGATTTGAGACAAATAAAGGCGGCTTTCTCTCGATTTCAGTAAACAATAACAAATAAAAATGCGAAATAATTTGGCGAATGACATGATTAAGTGTATATTTGCAACCGTAAGCGAGACTTGCAGAGAATATGCTCATTGTCATTCGTCAGATTATTTACCAACTAAAAAATATCGATTATGAAACAAATCATTACAATCTTTCTTCTGATGGCATCAATGTTGGCTGTGGCTGCCGACAATGATACCTATGTCCCGATGATCCGTGAGGGGCGTGTGTGGGAATACAACGCGCAATACTTTCACCCCGGCGAGAACGGCCATGTTCTTCACTATATGCGGTTCAACGGTACAGTCGAGGTGAACGGAGTCGAGTATCACTGCTTCGAGATGTATAAATCCCGCTACTATAAAGAGGTAGATTACGATTATGAGAACCACTGCAGTGTCTATGAATTCTCGAAAGAGGAGGAGCGGGGCTATCCGAAATTCCTGCTGCGCGAAGAACCCGGCAAGGTCTACGTGCTTACTTATCTCGATTCTGATGGTGGCGAATGGATAGTCCATGTAAGGAATGAAAAGGAGATGGCAGAACTTTTGAAAATTGGCGAAGATTGGCGTGGAGAATACCTGCTGTATGATTTTACTTTGCAGGAAGGTGATTTCAGGTGGATGCCTGAAGGAGACTTGGCCGCTTCCTATTACAATGGGTTAAATTATTATGCTTTTGTAATAGCAACGGAAAATATAGAAGGAGAATCGTGCAGGGTCATGAGCTTTGCACCTATTGATCGCGATGAGGATGGTTCTTTCAATCCGGAATGGCGTAAGAGGGCTGAGACAAACGAATGGAATACGATGATCGAGGGTGTGGGTATTGTCTGGAACGGATGTCTGGCGCGTTTCTATCCAAGTTTGAATTCGGGGATGTTTCAGGACGAGTCTTATCTGCCGGATGATGGTTCAACACTCTCTAATGTTTATGACAGCGATGGAAATGTAGTTTATTCCTACTACCCGTGGTCTCCTCCTACAGTTGGAATTGACAACATCAACGTCACTCCGGAGTCGCAGTCAGGAGAGATCTACGACCTGATGGGGCGGCGCGTGGAGCGTGTGCTGCCCGGGTCTGTCTATGTCCGCGACGGCAAGAAATTTGTCGGGAAGTGATGACACTTGGTTGCTTAAATCCGGATTTGAGGTAAAGAATGGCGGTGTTCTCTCGATTTTAGTAAACAATAACAAATAAATGTGCGGAATAATTTGGCGAATGATACAATTAAGCGTATATTTGTAAACGTAAGCGAGACTTGCAGAGAATATGCACATTGTCATTCGGCAGATTTTTTTACCAACTAAAAATATCGATTATGAAACAAATCATTACAATCTTTCTTCTGATTGTATCAATGTTGGCGGTGGCTGCCGACAACGATACCTATGTCCCGATGATCCGTGATGGGCGTGTGTGGGTCTACTCCGGATATTCCCAAGTGTATCACGGATGGGCCTTGCACTACATGAAGTTTGACGGTACCCAAAATGTCAATGGAACGGAATACCACCGGTTTGTGCAGTTCAAGACTCTTGTAAGAAAAGATGGCAAGACTGTCGTGCATCGTGACTATTCAACCGGGCCGGTGTATTATGTCCGCGAGGAACCGGGCAAGCTTTTTGTGCTCTGTAAATCCGGATTGGTAGTGAATGAGGAACTGACATCTGACCAAACCGATGTTGAGGCCGACTATTCAGACCTGAAAGTCTATGACTTCACTCTCGATGATGGCACGACGTGGGATTATCCTGCACATGCAGGTGCCGGCGATCCTGTCGAGGTGACTATGCCCGTTACGGTGAAATGGCTCGATCCGGTGAAAATTGATGATGTCCAATGCAAGGTTATGGGGTTTGAGGTTTTTGGGCACTATGATGATAGAGATGGAATAAAGTTCATAGAGACTATCGGTACAACCAGTAACGGAGTGCTCCCTATACCGAATTTCGACAATATCTCAGGCACCTGGGACAACACTCACGAAGCATCCATCCAATCGACTCTATACTGTGTGCTTTCCGAGAATGGAGATGTGATTTACAAGTGCGGCGATTCGGTCGAGCTTCCGTTCAATGACGGCTACGCTCCGATTATCGAGGAGGGTAAAGTGTGGGAATATGCAGGTACATACTTCCATCCAGGCGAGGATGGAAGGGTTATCCACTACATGAAATTCGATGGGACAGTCGAAGTCAACGGTCATGTCTACCATGGTTTCGGAATATACAACTCCAAGTTCTATCGGGAAATATTGGACTACGAGAAGACTGAACGACAATTTGAGTTGAGTTATGAAGAGCAGCGTGATGGCCCTATGTGGTTCCTGAGAGAGGAAGAGGGTAAGCTGTATGGATTGACTTATGGACTGACCGACTGGGATACTCTCGTCGAGATCAAGGCATCCGAAAGCAATTCCTTACTTGAAAAAGAATATGAATATGGAGAATTCAAGCTGTATGATTTCACATTGCCTGAAAATGGAGAAATGGAATTCGCAGAATGGGGGGACCTTAACAACTGTGTCGGAATACTTCATGTTCATTATTCTGACAATGTGGTCATAGATGGGACTTCACGTCTTGTCCAGCAATTTTGGCCATCTGATGACAGGATGAAAGCTCCGGGATATGTCGATGGGTTTAATTATATAGAAGGTATCGGTGTGACATATTATGGATGTCTTCCATCTTACGGACCTCTTGAGTATAGCGGCATGATGTATGATAACTCATATAGTCCATGGAAGGAATCCTGGCTGAAAAGTGTCAGGAAATCTGACGGCACAGTGATATATGGCGACGATTCGCCGGTAGGGATTGAACTGACAAAGGCTGAATATGCCAATAATGAATCGGGTGCAATATACGACCTGATGGGTCGGCGCGTGGAGCGCGTATTGCCCGGGTCGGTCTATGTCCGCGACGGCAAGAAGTTCGTCGGCAAGTAATATTTAAACACACGAATCCGGCAATGCGCCGGAGGATTTGAGCAAGCGGTTGTGCGTATCGGGTCACGGCATTGGATTCGGCCCATATGCGCAACCGCTTTTATTATGGCTGAATCGTAAGGTTGAATTGTATGTCGAATCGTATGGTTGAATTGTGTGTTGAATTGTAAGGTTGAATTGTGTGTTGAATTGTGGAGAAAATTTTTGTCATAATGAACTAAAATTGCTAATTTTGCACATTAAACGTGTAAGATACTTATGAATATCTCTTATAAATGGCTTAAACGCTATATCGATTTTGACCTTGAACCCAAGGAACTGGCCGCTGTGCTCACATCGGTCGGCCTGGAATGCGACACTGTAGAGGAGGTCGAGAGCATCCGCGGCGGACTCCGCGGAGTGGTAATCGGCAAGGTGCTGACATGTACCGAACATCCTGACTCGGACCATCTTCACATCACAACCGTCGATCTCGGGGGCGAGAAGCCGGAGCAGATTGTCTGCGGCGCTCCCAATGTGGCTGCCGGACAGACCGTGGTTGTCGCCACCGTCGGCACAACACTCTATGACGGCGACAAGGAGATAAAGATCAAGAAGTCGAAAATCCGTGGCGTGGAGTCGATGGGCATGATCTGTGCCGAGGATGAGCTCGGACTCGGAAACGCCCACGACGGAATCATAGTCATCAGCGAGGATGTCAAGCCCGGCACACCCGCTGCGGAATACTTCAACGTAGAGAGCGATTACTGCCTTGAGGTTGAGCTGACTCCCAACCGCGTTGATGCCGCCAGCCACTACGGCGTGGCCCGCGACCTGAAAGCCAAGCAGTGGTGCGAGGCCAAGCTCGGCGAGGCGCAGGTTGAACTTCCCGAAATCAATGTGCCGGACACCGCCTCTTTCGCTCCCGACCGTGCCGATGGGGCCGTGAAGATAAGCGTTGAGGATGCACAGGGCTGTCCCCGTTACTCCGGTGTCACAATCCGCGGCGTCGAGGTCAAGGAGTCGCCCGAATGGCTCAAGTCACTTCTCGTCAGCGCGGGTCAGCGACCCATCAACAATATCGTGGACATAACGAACTTCGTGCTTCTCGGTATCGGACAGCCGCTCCACTGCTTTGACCTTGACAAGGTGGCAGGAGAGGAGATTCGCGTCCGCACTTGTCCGGAGGGTACGAAATTCACCACGCTCGACGGAGTTGAGCGCACACTCTCAGCCGCCGACCTCATGATCTGCGACGCCGAGAAACCGATGTGCATCGCCGGAGTTTTCGGAGGTCAGGACTCGGGTGTGACCGAGGCGACAAAGTCAGTCTTCATAGAGAGCGCATATTTCAATCCGACACGCGTGCGCCGCACCGCTCGCCGCCACGGTCTCTCGACCGATGCCTCATTCCGCTACGAGCGCGGCACCGACCCCAACATCACAGTCTACGCCGCACGTCTCGCCGCCATTCTTATCCGAGAGCTGGCCGGAGGTGAGATCTGCGGAGATGTCGAGGATATCTATCCCGAGCCGGTGCTCCCCGCCGAGTTCGATTTCTCGCTCGATTACTGCAACCGCCTTATCGGCAAGACTCTTCCGAAAGATCTGGTTGTCACCATACTCCGTGCCCTTGAAATCGGGGTTGAGGAGACCGCCGATGCCGATGTGCTCCGTCTTAAAGTGCCGACGTACCGCGTGGATGTCTACCGTCCCTGCGATGTTGTGGAGGAGATTCTCCGCATCTACGGCTACAACAATGTCGAGATTTACACCGAAGCCCATGTGAACCAGTCGCAGCGTACGGATGTGGACTTCTCCAACGACCTCCAGCAGCTCATAGCCGAGCAGCTCACCGGCCAGGGCTTCTGCGAGATACTCAACAACTCGCTGACGTCGCAGGCATATTACGCCGAATCGGAGCTTATGCCCCTCGCAAAGTGCGTGTCGCTCATGAATCCGCTCAGCGGCGAGCTGTCGGTGCTCCGTCAGACGCTCCTTTACGGCGGTCTGGAGTCGGTGGCCCACAACGTGAACCGCAAGGCCGCCGACCTGAAATTCTATGAGTTCGGCAATGTCTACTCCCGCGACCCGGAGAAAGAATCGACTAAAGAGCGTCCCCTCGCACCGTTCAGCGAACGCGCCGTGCTCGGCATATGGATGACCGGAGCCACCACCACTGCGTCGTGGAGTGCACAGGCTGCCGAGGCAACCGTATATGACCTCAAGGCAGTTGTCGAGAACATCTTCCGCCGTGTCGGTGTCAGCTCAGGTGCGCTCCAGCAGAAGCAGGGGAGCGACGAGGTCTTCTCCGCCAAACTTGACATCGAATCACGTTCAGGCAAGCGCATATGCACGCTCGGCCTTTTGCGCCGCGCTTTGCTCCACAAGTTCGAGATTGAGCAGGATGTGGTATATGCCGAGATTGACTGGGAGGCACTCTACCGCCTGGCGGCGAAGAACCGTGTGACATTCACCGAGATTCCCCGCACACAGCCGGTGGACCGTGACCTCGCCCTGCTGGTTGACAAGAGTGTGAAATTCGCCGACATCGAGGCAGCCATACGCGGTGCCGAGCGCAAGCTGCTCCGCGATGTCCGTCTCTTTGACGTTTACGAAGGGAAGAACCTTCCCGCCGGCAAGAAGAGCTACGCAGTGTCGATGCAGCTTCAGGACAACGAGAAGACACTCAACGACAAGCAGATCGATGCCGTGATGGCCAAGATAATCAAGGCTGTCAAGGGTATCGGCGCGGAACTGCGATAAGCGGTTCCAGGCAAAAGCAGATAATCAGAATAAAAACCAATAAAACCATAGACATAATCTATCACAAATGGGAAGAGCATTTGAATACCGCAAGGCCCGCAAACTGAAACGCTGGGGCAATATGAGCCGTACGTTCACACGTATCGGCAAGGAAATCACCATCGCCGCGAAAGCCGGCGGTCCCGATCCCGACACCAACCCGCGTCTCCGCGCCCTCATGCAGAACGCCAAGGCAGCCAACATGCCCAAGGATACTGTGGAGCGTGCCATCAAGAAGGCCACCGAGAAGGATGCGAGCGACTACAAGGAGATTGTTTACGAAGGATACGGCCCCCACGGAATCGCGATTGTAGTGGAGACCGCCACCGACAACAACCAGCGCACCGTAGCCAACGTGCGCAGCTACTTCAACAAGCACGGCGGTTCGCTCGGCACGCAGGGTTCGCTCTCGTTTCTTTTCGACCACAAGAGCGTGTTCCACGTGAAACCCTCTGACGCAGCGTCGCTTGAGGAGTTCGAGCTCGACCTGATGGACTATGAGGCGGAGCTTGAGGCTGATCCCGAGGCAGAAGACTGGCTCATCTACGGCGCGTTCGACCAGTTCTCCAACATCCAGAAGTTCCTTGAGGACAAGGGTATGGAGATTGTATCGTCGGAGTTCGAGCGTATCCCGACCGACTACAAGGAGGTTACACCCGAGCAGCGCGAGGCCATCGAGAAACTGCTTGAGAAGTTCGAGGACGACGAGGACGTACAGAACGTCTTCCACAACATGAAGGAGGATTGATCACAGTCCGAGGCATTCGTCCCTTGTAGGGACATCGCTTAGCGATGTTGAATGCGACAGGAATACCGGTAATGTAGAAATATCAAGGGGCGGCTCGAAAGAGTCGCCCCTGATTTTTGTGTCGGTAGATATGTCAGTTTCAGAAGATTGCCTTGCGGGTCTGAACGCCGTCGGCAGTGGTGACGCGTACCACGAATGTGCCGTTGGAGAGACCTGTGGCGATTGTGCCAGAAGCTGCGCCGGTAGAGAATACCTTGCGTCCGCTGAGGTCATATACATTGACAGCCTGTACGTCGCCTTCAACCACGATGCGGCCACCCTTGAAGAGCATCACCTTGGCGGCGGAGTCGTTGCCGATACCCTTTACAGAGTCTGCACCCCCCATCGGGATGACGAAACTGTAAACGTCGGCTGAATAATCCCAGTAGTTGCTGGTCATGCAGGAGAACACGTTCAGGTTGCGTCCGCACAGGGGAATACCCGTGAACTCGTAATCGGCGATTACAATCAGTTCCCAAGTCTCCATGTCATATGCTTCGAGGTCATGGACCATCTTCTCCTGCATCCACTCATACATGTCCTCATCGCGTTCCTTCACATAATTCATGATTGATACAGGATCCTTTGTCGTGCCGGGGAGGTATACCCAAGCCTGGTCGGGAGTGGTGGCGCGGGCGTAAGAGAGTACTGTGCCGTCGCCTGCAATTGCGGTTCCATTCATGTCGGCTTCCTCGAAAGTCACATAAGTGTCGCCGTCGAGATCGAATTTAGCCACATGGTCGGCATACGATACACCATCAAAGCTGTTCGGGTCATCATAAGGAAGCTGTGCGGTTGCGATTACAGTCTTGCCGTCGCCCGAAAGAACAGTGTTGTTGAATGTAAGGCTCGTGCCGTTGCATTTCGCGATTGCTTCGTAGAACTCATCTGTCGCGGCCTGCCAAGGTGCATAGACTTCAGTATTCCATTTGTTATAAGCTGCTTCATAAGCTGCCTTCTCTTCGTCGGTCATGAAGTCTTCAAGGTTGGGATAAGTGGAATAATCCCATGTGCCTGACTCTGTCCATGCGGTCAGTGCGTCCTCGTATGCCTGTTTCTCTTCGGCAGTCATGAAATCCTCCAACGAGGGGCCTTCCTCGCAGTCGCCGGGGAATTCCGGAATAGGCACGTTGTTCGGGTTGGCGAGGCGACCGAACTCGTCGTGCATCACCCACTCGTTGTTGTCATTGAGCGTATAGTAGAGGAGGGTGATCATGAAACCCTGGTAGTCGGTCATGAGACCGCTGACAGTCTTGCCGTCGTCAGAAATGGCAAGGGCAGTGACATACTGAGGGAGACGGTTTGTGTAATCAACCTGCGGGTAGGGGAGCATGACGGGGTCGGAGTATGTTCCGTCGGCCTGAAGAGTCCATACTACGGGCGACTGCATCGGCACCGGAGTATCTTCTGTGGTCATGGCGGCGGTTCCGGCCGTACCGCATATGCGGGTTCCGTCGGGCGTGATGCCGTTGGCGTTGTTTACATTCTGCGGGAAGTCGGTCTTGAGATTGTGCCACTCACCATCTTTCATATAGCCGGGGTAGTTGCCGAAAGATCCGACTACGATACCGTTGTTGGATACAGAGTTGCCCATACCGAGGGTGTATCCGAGCATCTCATCGCCCTCGAGTGTGGTAGACTCGCCGGTCTCATTGTTGATTAATGTGATTGAGCCGACGTACTCTGCTGCGGAATAAGTTCCGTTGGGAGAGATGGACAGAATCTGCTGGTCGGCCCATTCCTGCGGTTCCATTGCCGAAGCTGAGGAGACTGCTACTGCGGCAGCTCCGAGAAGTAGAAGTTTCTTCATAGAAAAATGTTTTGAAATGTTAGTATTGTTGTTTTTTGGGGATGTAAACGGTAAAAATCCGGTGTGAAATGCTATATATTGCATCTGATCGGAAAACTTGTGCCAAAGGTAGTAAAAATTAATCGAATATGCAATAATTATCAACAAATAGTTCAAAATATCTGCCGAAGCAGCAATAATTGGGGGTTGAGGACTTAGTATTACAGGCATCTCGGTGGTAAATATTATTATGGAATGGGCTGCATATGGACATGTTTGAAGTCATCGATACGATGAAAAAATCAATAAATAGCGATATAAAGGAATGAGAATGTTGGCGGAGCGGTTTTTTTTTATTAACTTTGCAGCGCAAAGCGGTCAGAAGTGACTGTGGAGCGGAGGGTCCGGTAGCTCAGCTGGATAGAGCATCTGCCTTCTAAGCAGACGGTCCCGCGTTCGAATCGCGGCCGGATCACCCCCTAATCCCAACCTAACCCCGGAGCCGGTTCCCCCATGGGAGCCGGCTCCACTCTTTTGTAACTATTTGTAATATGGATTTGTTTATGTAATACAAATGAATTAACTTTGCACACAAAATATACCATTATGGATATAGCAATTCAGAAAAAAGCCCAGAGTTTCCGTCTGCCTGTAGATCTCATAGAGCGGCTGAAAAAACTTGCGCGTCAGCAAAACCGCAGTCTAAACAACTTCGTGGAGTGCGCGTTGATCGACCTTGCATATTCAGAGCCTAATGCGGAGACCCGCGCGGCCTTGGAAGAGGCTCGCTCAGGCAAACTCCAAGGTCCGCTTGATGTCTCAAGTGTCGAGGCAATGTATAAGTCGATGGGCTTATGAAAATACTGCGCTTCTCCAGTCAGTACAAGAGAGATGCCAAGAGATTCCGCAACCAGCCGAAGAAAATGGAAAAGGTTGCGGAAATACTTCGTAGGCTCCGCGATGAAATTCCAATCCCCCCGGAATATAGTCCGCATATGTTAAAGGGTGAATACAAGGGGTGTATGGAATGTCATGTCGAAGGAGATTTTCTGCTAATCTGGATAGACGAGACAGAAAAACAGATAGGCGTGTTACGTCTTGGCTCCCATTCGGAGTTGTTCGGTTAGAACGGCATTTTGAATCCGAACTGAGGAGCGAAGCTGACACGTAAACTGCCTTCTTGAAACATGGCGGGTAATGATGGTAATGCAACAGATTGAATTAACAACCTTAATTTACAATTTTTAACAAATATTATTTGGTAAGTGTGGGTGAATAGCATAATTTAGCAAGCAAAATTCAAAATTAGTTGTCAAAAAATTTATTGTTTAATCTGAAAAGGGTTCTGCCAGGGACAGACCGCACATATCTAAAATCCATTAAATAATCACCTTAACACTTTCTAAATGAAATTCCACCATTTATTTGCTGCTACTGCTTTATCAATCTGTATGCAGGGCGTTCCGGCTCAAGCGGCTGACACGACCCCGTTACCGTGGTCCGAAAATTTCTCATCCGGTCTGCCGGCCGGATTCACCATCATCAACGCCAACAATGATGGGCACACATGGGAGCCTTCCATGTTCGGGGGCGACATGTCAATCAGCACCAACCCTCACGACAATGACGACTGGCTCATCACGCCGGCGTTCCATCTCAATGCCGGCGAAGCCTATGAATTCTCTTTCGAGGCATTCTCCTCATTCTTCGGCATTCCGTCAGATACGGACGATCCCGAGACCATCGAGGTCAGATGGGGTACCGGAGCGACCGTAGAGGACATGACATACTCCGTCATCGAGCCTACGGACTATCCCGGCAACCAGCGTGTCGTCTTCTCCGGATGGGTTCTGCCCGACACGGACTGTGACGCATACATAGGAATCAGGGCCATGTCAAATCCGGGACACTATTTCATCAATGTCACAAACCTGAGCCTCAAGACGGGTATCAGGGCAACGCGTCCCGGACCGGTAACCGATCTTTCGGTCGTGGCTGATACCGACGGCAAGAAGCAGGTCGAAATATCTTTCAAGACACCAGAGCTGGACATCGCAGGCAATCCGTTGAATGACGAACTGACACTTATAGAGGTGTTCAGGGATGATGTCAGCATCACGACATTCGAGTCGCCTGAAAAGGGTGTAGTACTATCATACCTTGACACCGAACCGACGCACGGACCCCATGTATATTCCGTGCTGGCCACGACTGCGGGTGGTTACGGAGAGAAGACATCGGTCGATGTGTTTGTCGGTGCCCGGGAACCGGGCCGTCCGGCACGCGTGGTCATCGCGGAAACAGAAAAAGATGGCGAGGTGCGTGTGTCGTGGGATCAGGTCTCTATCGACCATGAAGGCAATCCGCTCAATCCGAATCTGGTGACTTACGGTGTGTACCGCATGATGCCCGACAATACCCTCGAGGAGATTGAAACGGGAGTCACCGGCAATGAGCTGACTTTCGATACAGGCACTGCCGAGCAGGTCCGTGTGAAATGCCGGGTCGTGGCCTTTACCGAGGGTGGAGAATCTGAGGCCACGGAGTCAAATCTCATTGTAGTCGGACCGGCATATCCCACTCCGTTTGCCGAATCTTTCCCCAACGCTACCTGCAGCCACATCTTCGTGCCTGTGGCATCGGCCGAGGCAGAATGGTATATAATCGATGAGAAATATGGAATACCGTCGCAGGACAATGACAACGGATTCATGGTGATGATGGGTTCCGACGGATACTCTGCCGAGCTTACATCGGGCAAGATCAATCTTGAGGGTCTTGAATCACCCTGTCTGTCATTCCACACATATAATATCGCAAGAATGGCACCGGCCTATCCTGACAACAACGAGCTTGAGGTGCTGGTGCGCGCAGCCGGCAGCGAGGAGTATGTTTCGCTGCGGAAGATTGTCATGAAAGACCTCGGTGACGAAGAGGGCTGGTATATCGTGATGGTTCCGCTCGATGAGTTCAGCGGCAAGACAATCCAGGTTCGCTTCATCGGATATTGCCACGGCATGACCTACACCCTTCTTGACAACATGAGAATCGAGTCTGTCCCCGCCGTAGACATAGCCTTGAAGTCTGTTTCAGCTCCGGAGATGGCAAAGACCTCTTCGGTGGTAGAGCTTCGCGCTACCGTCGAGAATCTCGGCAGCACGCCTGTGGATGGTTACACGGTGGCCATTTCATGTGATGGCATCCCCGTTGACGAGGTTGAGGGACCGGAACTTATGCCGGGGCATAATGCAGTACTTACGTTTGAGGCTCGGATTGATCCGTTTGCCGAAGAGGCTGTGGCATTTGTGGCCGAAGTCAAGAAAGAGGGAGACTCCAATCCTAAGAACAACACAGCCGATGTTGCCACTGAGGTATATCTGTCGCGTCTGCCAGGTGTGCGCAACCTGAATGGAGAGAAAACCGATGGCGGAGTCAACCTGACATGGCTTGCCCCCGACCTTTCGGTCAAGGCCGCAGACCTTGTGGCAGAGGACTTCGAGAACTATGACTCATGGGCAACCGAGAACGTCGGTGCATGGAAATTTATCGACGTTGACGGCCAGCCTGTATATGGAATAGATGGTGTCGAGTTCCCCGGCATAAACAGAGGCGACCGCATGTCATGGTTTGTGGTTGACGGCGACGGACTGAATCCGTTGTACTTCATGGCACGTTCCGGAGACAAATATCTCGGCCAGCTCTACGTGGTAGGTGATGTCGAGACTCACTCGCCGGCAGTGTGCGACGACTGGGCGATCTCACCCGAGCTGTCGGGCGATGCGCAGACCGTGTCATTCTGGGCAAGAAGCCTTAACGCTGACGCACGCGAGTCATTCGAGTTCCTTGTCTCTGAAGGAGGAACCGAAACATCCGCTTTCCGTAAGATCGATCAGGCATCAGAGGTTCCGGCCAGCTGGACGCGCTATTCATATGAGGTGCCCGAAGGAACGGCACACTTTGCCATCAGGTGTACATCCTACTACTGCTTCATGCTGCTGGTTGATGATGTGGTTTATGAAGCTGCCATCAGTCCCGCCGAACTTGAGGTGGTTGGATACAACATCTACCGTAACGGCAGCCTCGCCAATGCGGAGCCTGTGACCGACACAGCGTGGAGAGACGAATCAGAAGCAGAGCATGGTGAATACCGGGTGAGCGCGATATATGGTCGCGGCGAATCGCGCCCGTCGGATGTGGCTGAAATTTCCGGCACCGGAGCAATCCGTACCGACAACGTGAGCATCATCGCCGCCGGGCGGCAGGTACGCATCACCGGAGCTTCCGGACTTGGCATCCGCATTTCGACGGCCGACGGCCGCACAGTGGTGTCGGAGACGGGACGTGACCTGTCGGTATTCGACCTTGAGCAGGGTGTCTATATCGTCACCGCCGGATCCAAGACTGTCAAGACTATCATCCGTTGACGATCATCGGTCCATACACTTTGACAGACTGAACTGACCATGCGCCGGCCGATCCAGGGCAAAATAGTACCCGGATCGGCCGGCGCTCCATGTCTACATACAGCATGCATTCCGGTTCCGGGCGGTGATGAGGCACTTGATTATGGTCTCTGCAACTACCCGGAACATTATTTTTTTCAGGATTTTTACGAATAAATTTTTTGCTTTGGCGAAAGAATGTTAAATTTGCAGAATTGGAGGCCGTGCGCCCTGCCGGAAACGGATCCGGAGGGGTGTCGGTTGTCCATGTGGATCTATACCGGAGAAAACATATATTCCGCGAAAAATAATTAATTAAATCAATAATTTTTAAACAACTATGTGGTTATCAAACTCATCCGTAGGACGTAAGATGGTCATGGCCATAACAGGCGCAGCCCTCGTCCTCTTCGTGACTTTTCACTGTTTGATGAACGCGGTTGCAATCTGCTGGCCCGCCGCCTACAACTCGGTGTGCGAATTTCTGGGTGCCAACTGGTACGCCCTGATTGCCTCGGCAGGACTTGCGCTGTTAGTTCTCATTCACATCATCTACGCGGTGATGCTCACGCTCCAGAACCGCACCGCACGCGGCTCGATCCGCTATGCGATCTCCAAGAAGCCCTCGTCGGTTGAATGGTCGTCGCAGAACATGCTCGTGCTCGGTATCGTGGTGCTCGCGTTCCTCGTGGTTCACCTCATCCAGTTCTGGGCAAAGATGCAGCTCCAGGAGATCCGTGGCGCGCATGAGGCTCTGCCCCCCGCAGCCGGTACACTCTTCCTCCAGACAGCTTTTGAGCTCCCCTGGACTCTGATCGTGTACGGTATCGGCTTCATCGCCCTCTGGTTCCACCTCAACCATGGTTTCTGGTCGATGTTCCAGTCAATCGGTTGGAACAACACCAACTGGATGCCCCGTCTCAAGAAGATCGGTCTCTGGTGGACTACAATCGTGATCGCCCTCTTCTTCGCCGAGGGTATCGTGTTCACAGTTAAGGCTCATGAGAAATACTACCTCACCAACGAGGTTCTCCGCGAGCAGTACAAGGACATGGTCATCCCGATGATCGAGAAGGATTTCGGTCCCGACGCAGCGCAGCTCGGCCAGCAGATCCGCATGACTCCCTACAGCAACGTATCGATGGGTCTCCGTCAGATGGCAGGTCAGATGAACGCTCAGCTTGAGCAGGTGAACAGCCCCGAAGGCCAGAAGATGGTCAAGGAGAATCCGCAGATGGCCGAGCAGATCGAGCAGCTCAAGAAGCAGGCCGGCGCACTCGACAATGTTGTCAAGCTCTTCGACTACCTTGAGGCTGCCGACAATGAACCCAATAACCAACTGCCTCCCAGCGCGGGTGCACAACCTTATTAATAAAGCGATATGGACACTACAAAGAACAACATAAGAATCATGAATCCGGCGGACTCCAAGATCCCGGAGGGTCCCGTCGCTGAGAAATGGACCAACTACAAGGCTCATCAGAAGCTTGTGAACCCCGCCAACAAGCGTCGTCTCGACGTGATCGTGGTGGGTACAGGTCTCGCCGGTGCATCGGCCGCCTCGACTCTTGCCGAGATGGGATTCAATGTCCTCAACTTCTGTATTCAGGACAGCCCCCGTCGCGCTCACTCAATCGCAGCGCAGGGTGGTATCAACGCAGCAAAGAACTACCAGAACGACGGTGACTCGGTTTACCGCCTGTTCTACGACACCGTGAAGGGTGGTGACTACCGTGCCCGCGAGGCCAACGTGTACCGTCTTGCCGAGGTGTCTAACAATATCATCGACCAGTGTGTGGCACAGGGTGTGCCTTTCGCACGCGAATACGGCGGTCTCCTCGCCAACCGTTCGTTCGGTGGCGCCCAGGTGAGCCGTACTTTCTACGCCAAGGGTCAGACCGGTCAGCAGCTCCTTCTCGGCGCTTACTCTTCGCTCAACCGCCAGATCCAGGCCGGCAAGGTGAAGAGCTACAACCGTTACGAGATGCACGACCTCGTGCTCATCAAGGACAAGGATGGTGTGGAGCGCGCTCGCGGTATCATCGCCAAGAACCTTGTGACAGGTCAGTTCGAGCGTTTCGCCGCTCACGCCGTGGTTATCGCCACCGGTGGTTACGGTAACGCATACTTCCTCTCGACCAACGCCATGGGCTGCAACTGCTCGGCTGCGATGGCCTGCTACCGCAAGGGTGCATACTTCGCAAACCCCGCTTACGTGCAGATCCACCCGACTTGTATCCCCGTTCACGGTGACAAGCAGTCGAAGCTGACCCTTATGTCGGAGTCACTCCGTAACGACGGCCGTATCTGGGTGCCCAAGAAGAAAGAGGATGCCGAGAAACTTCAGAAAGGCCAGATCAAGGGTAGCGACATCCCCGAGCAGGACCGCGACTACTATCTGGAGCGCCGCTATCCGGCATTCGGTAACCTCGTGCCCCGCGACGTTGCATCGCGTGCCGCCAAGGAGCGTTGCGACGCCGGCTTCGGTGTGAACAACACAGGTCTCGCCGTGTTCCTCGACTTCTCCGAGGCCATCAACCGTCTCGGTATCGATGTGGTACGACAGCGTTACGGCAACCTCTTCGACATGTACGAGGAGATTACCGACGTAAACCCCGGCGAGCTTGCCAAGGAGATCGACGGTGAGTGCTACTACAACCCGATGATGATCTTCCCCGCTATCCACTACACAATGGGCGGTATCTGGGTTGACTATGAGCTCCAGACTTCTGTGAAGGGTCTCTTCGCCATCGGTGAGTGTAACTTCTCCGACCACGGTGCCAACCGCCTCGGTGCGTCTGCCCTCATGCAGGGTCTCGCCGACGGTTACTTCGTGCTTCCCTACACAATCCAGAACTATCTGAGCGACCAGATCACAGTTCCTCATTTCCGCACCGACACTCCGGAGTTCGACGCTGCCGAGAAGAAGTGCGAGGAGCTTGAGCAGAGCCTCATGAACATCAAGGGTAGCCGCTCGGTTGACTCTATCCACAAGGAGCTCGGCCACATCATGTGGGAGTATGTCGGCATGGCACGCGACAAGGAAGGTCTTGAGCACGCCATCCAGGAGCTCGGCCGTCTGCGCAAGGAGTTCGAGACAAACCTCTTCGTCCCCGGCACAGTGGGCGAGGGCATGAACGTCGAGCTCGACAAGGCGTTCCGTCTGCGCGACTTCATCACCATGGGTGAACTTGTGGCATACGACGCGCTCAACCGCAACGAGTCTTGCGGTGGCCACTTCCGTACAGAGTATCAGACCGAGGAGGGTGAGGCCAAGCGTGACGACGAGAACTACTTCTACGTAAGCTGCTGGGAGTACGAGGGTTCGGATACAAAGGCCCCCGAGCTCATCAAGGAGCCCCTCCACTACGAGGCAATCAAGGTACAGACCCGTAACTATAAGTCATAAGAAAAGTCAACTATGGAAGAAAATATAATGAAAGTCAATCTTAGGATCTGGCGTCAGGCCGGACCTAAGGCCAAGGGCGAATTTGTGACTTATACAGGAGTCGAGACTACGCCCGACACATCCTTCCTCGAAACACTCGACATCCTCAATGAGATGCTCGTGGAGAAGGGTGAGGAACCCGTCGTGTTCGACCACGACTGCCGCGAGGGTATCTGCGGTATGTGCTCACTTTACATCAACGGTCATCCCCACGGACCGGCTACCGCAGCTACCACCTGCCAGCTCTACATGCGTCGTTTCGCCAATGGCGAGACCATCACTGTCGAGCCTTGGCGTTCGGCTGCTTTCCCGGTGATCAAGGACCTCATGGTAGACCGCAATGCGTTCGACAAGATCCAGCAGGCCGGCGGTTACGTATCGTTCAACTGCGGTGGCGCACAGGATGCCAACGACCTTCCCATCTCGAAGGTACAGGCAGACGAGGCCATGGACTCTGCGAGCTGCATCGGTTGCGGCGCGTGTGTGTCAGCCTGCAAGAACGGTTCGGCCATGCTCTTCGTGTCGGCCAAGATCAACCAGCTCTCACGTCTTCCCCAGGGTGCTGTGGAGCGCGACCGTCGTGCTCTTGCCATGGTGTCGAAGATGGACGAGCTCGGCTTCGGTAACTGCACCAACACCGGCGCATGTTCAGCCGAGTGCCCCAAGAGCGTGAAGATGGCCAACATCGCGCGCATGAACCGCGAGTTCATCGCCGCCGAGTGCCGCAAGTAAGATTTGAGGTTTCAGGCGTTAGGTTTTAGATATTAGATATCAGGACTGTTGCCTGAATCCGGAAACCGGCTTACAATACAAAGCCTGTTGCAATGTATCCCACATTGCAACAGGCTTTAATCGTATCTCATAATCGTCTCTCACCATGTCACCGTCTCAGACGGTCTCATACATGAGACGGTGAGACGGTGTGAGCCGCGTATGTTAAAGACGCCCACTTATTAAGGGCAGAATGAGTTAAAGGTCGCACACATACTTTGTGCGCGACCTTTAAATTCGTGTGTTTGGAAAATAATTTCTATTTGTCCTTGATTTTAGGACAGAATTTATTATTTTTGTCCTAAAATTTAGGACAGTATGGATAAGTTGTATATAAAATCGCAAATAGCGATGCGTCAGGCCGAGTTCCCTTCCGACTTGAAAAGACGTGAAACTCCATTGCCAATCGGGGATAACAAGATTATTACAATCCCTGGTGTAAGGCGTTGTGGGAAGACATCAAGAATGGAAGTCGTGGTGAACGAGCTTTTGAAGCAAGGTGTCGACAAGGAGCGTATACTATGGGTTAGTTTTGATGATGAACGTCTCGTAAGAATGAAGTCGGATGAACTAAACCAAATATTAGAGGCCTATCGTGAAATGTATCCTGACATTGACATGGCAGGTGTTTATATGTTCTTTGATGAGATACAGTTAATAGATGGGTGGGAATACTTTGTGATGCGGTTATACAAGCATTACTCGAAGAACATATACATAAGCGGGAGCAATGCTACAATGCTGAGTTCCGAACTTAAATCCGCTCTAAGAGGGTGGCCCGAGGAAGAAGAAACACTGCCGCTTTCATTCCGGGAATACTGTGACTTCATAGGAGTTAATGCCGACGGCTGGCTTGAATGCGATTTGGCGAGAATACGTAATGCCTTTTTTGCATACAACAATGAAGGTGGCTTTCCGGAGGTTGTTCTTACAGACAATCCTCTCCAAAAAGCCAAGATTCTGCAAGGCTATTTCGATACGATGCTGCTGAAGGATCTGGTGGAACATTATGGATTATCCAACATCGAGGTACTTCGTTATTACCTTAAAAGGATAATGTCAAATATTACCAAACCGACCTCCATAAGGGCAATCCACGGAGATATAAAATCGCGGGGTCTTAAGGTCAGCAAGGACAATCTGTATGATTGGGCAACCTATGCATGTGATATATTCATGTTTCTGCGAATACCGAATTATAGCAAGTCTCTCCAAAAAGTCGAGAGTTCCCAACCGAAATATTATTGCATTGATAATGGTCTGAGGGATGCGGTACTTCTTCCACAAAGCGATGACGACGGGAAAAAGCTTGAAAACACGGTATTCTTACAGCTTTATCGTCAGCGTACCCCTCTTGACAAGATATACTATTATCAAGGAAAAGGAGAATGCGATTTTGCCGTACAGCGTGGCGTGGACATTGCACAGCTGATACAGGTCACATGGGACATGAGCGATGATGAAACGCGTAAAAGAGAAATCAGTGGTCTTATAGAGGCTTCGATAGCCACGAACTGTGAGAATCTTTTGATAATAACAGCTGACCGACATGAAGAAATTGTCACTGACGAAGGGAAAACAATTCAAGTCATCCCGGCATGGCGATGGCTTCTCAATAAATAGCCCGTCTGGAATGAATAAATCCCTCAAAGAGTGACGCTTTCGGGGAAAGGTCTCTCATTGAGGGATGAAATTTTATTTCACGACAAACGTGCTGGAGGTGCCGTCTCAAAATGGACGCAGCGTGGCAGGAGCTGTCGCGGCAGGCATAGGTGAAAATGCTTTATGGATGATACGGCAGGTGACATTGCTATCTTACATTATGCTTAACCACTCTGTCTCCCGATTTCAGAATATACACGCCGGGTGTGAAATTGTCAAGTCCGCTGCGGTCATAGATTACGCCTATCATAATACCAGATGTTGTATAGACTTCGACTGATGAGTCTCCAGCGAATATGTCGCGAATATCATATTGAATCTTTTCGATTCCTGATTTTGGTTTCTCCATGCGGAATGCCGGCTGTATTGTCTGGGTCACATAGTTTCCGCTCTCGTCCTCAAGCCGTATCCGTAAATCATACCATTTGTTTGTACTCGGCTTGTCTACACTTTTAAGTGAGCCGGTGAAGCAATATCCGTATCCGGGAACGAAAAACTTATCTGGATTTTCGGCAACCTCAATTGGTGCGTAGTCATTCTCTCCCGACGGAGACCATTCTATAACAACCTGTTTGAGAGGTTTGACCGCCATTTCTCTTCTGTAGTAGGTCTCATTTTCAATTTCAACCTCCTTCTCTACGTATTTGAAATCACCACCGTAAATCTCCACAAAAGCATTGTTGCCGCTTTCAAAGCGGTCGGTGACCACGCCTTCTGAATCGTTGAACGACAGTAGCTGAAGCACCGGCGGAATCCAGTCGCTTTTATCAAGGCTTAATCCTATCTCGGAGTCGTTTCGCCCGTTTATCTCACCGTCAATCAGAATATTGCTGTCGGTTAAGTTGTAGATGAAGTGCTCGCCTTCTTTGTGGCCCGCCACCTCTGTAAGAAATAGGTCAGTTATCCGTGCCTCTCCCTGTCTTCCCACAAATCCGGAACCAACGCCTGTTTGAAACAGATAAGGAAACATTTCCTCTGGGAACGGTTCCTCGTCGGCATTTATCAGCAGAGATAAGGTTGGTACATTGTTTCCTGGCATGCCTTTGTAATCGTTGAATCCCGAAGGTATGTATGGATTAACCCAAGTATGGAAATCATCGTGGTTGCCATATTCCAGATTGTTTGTCCATAGATTATCTTGTCCGTATGCCATAAATCCTAGATTCATGTTGTAGGGAAGCCAACTTAATTTTCCGTCGGATTCGTGGAGCACGCGCATATCCAGGCTGCCTTCCGACCCGTCCATCAACAGTTCCACAATCTGGTTCTCAACAAGGGTCTCAAAACCCGCGAAGTCGGCAGAGGATTTGTTGTCTGTGCATATAAGCATATTAACTGAGACACCTTTGTCCATTTCGGATGTTATTATTTCTTTTGCCATACTGAGAGATGTGGAAATAAAACCTCCGGTCGAAGCGAGAAGATTAATTTTGGGGTAAACCCCAAAGCCGTCTTCCATGGCACTTTTGGATGGCATTGCCTGAAATTTCCATGTTTTGTATAAATCGGGATTGTTCGAGTATTTACCTGGTGTGTTGCCTACATTCGTCATAAGAGCGTAGACATCGCCATCCGTTGCCATACATATGCTTTGGACTAGAAATCCGCAGTCTTCGGGAAGTTCATTCATATACCATGTGGGAGGTGTGACGTTTGTTCGGTCTCCTGTCAATGAGTTGATTCGGTCTCTTAGCCATATTATGCTTTCAGTCAAAGGAAGATTGTATTTTCCACCGATACATACGGACATGAGGTTGAACGATGATTCCAAATCACCCTCTCTTGTTATATTTTCCGTAAATTCTTCGGGATCGTATTCTATTTGGGCATAGCTGAAAGGTGTATAGTCCGGTTTGAGTAATTCCAATTCGTATTTGTTTATGGCTTTTGAACCGTCAAGCGTTATCTCTACTCCGTCTTTGAGCGATTCCACTTTCTCAAATACTATGTAGCTGTCACGCGGATTTTCCGGGTTGCGGAAGTATCCGATGATTATGTCGGGATATCCGTAATAAGGAGTGACGGTCATACTCATATTGTCATTGTTCGCATAGTGTTCCGTATCACCCAACGAACTTTCTCCGTATTGCGCGAACCATGGCTCGAGATAGTTTGGATATACCCATTTGATGTGAATGGTGATTGTATTGTCTCGAGTTTGGTCGTTTTCTTTCGAGGCATTGAATGAGTTGTTGTGGGTAGTTGTCGAACATTCACTCTCCTGGAGTTTGCCATTTGCAGCAACTGTGTAGTTGCGGCATTCTCCCTTGATTCCGTTTCTGGTCACCTCGAAATTACCGAAACATGCAAGGGCAATCGCGATTGAGGCCACAAGGCATAAAATATATTTCATAAGCGTTGCTTTTATTGCCCCGGCACCTAACGGGGCACTGTTTGTACTTGGTAGGAAAAGGCGCTCCCTATTCTTATTTATGGGTTCCCAACCGATTGCAAAGTTATACGTCTATTTGTTTCTTATCAAGTCAATTGCCACCAAAATTGAGTGTTAATAGCTTTATGCCATTACTTAAAAAATACTGTTAAAGTTGATAAATGGTTTATATATAAGGTGTTAGTTATACTGTTGAATATCAGTCGCAATACAATTGGATGCTCAATGTCCGTTATTCTATAAATTTTATTGAATGATAAGGAATTGTATGATTAGAATAATTTCAGTAATCTTGTCTGTAGCATATCTTGCGTTGCCGGGAGGCGCACGGTATGTTGCACCCGACTATTCGCGGCTAAAAGTGTTGTTTGAAGATGGTAATTTCAATATTCTTGAAAAGGAGACCTCAACATTGCTCGACAATGGCAACCTTAATATAGATGACTGGCTGCGTGTGTCCAATTTTAATGGGATGGCTCTTTTAAATCTGAACCGAATTGAGGATTTCCTCACCAGAGCTGATTGTGTTATAACGAAACATAAACCGGATTCCTTGCTATATTGGGACTTAAAGGAATATGTCGGCATGAGTGACATATTATGCACGATAGGTCTTTATGATGCTGCTAGAATCGCTCTTGAGCGCGGTGGCGAGTGTGCATTGCGTCTCGGATCGGTGTCGGAGACTCGTAGAAACACTTCGCTTGCGCAGTATTGGCTCTCAGTGTCGCAGTACAATTCTATGATAGGTAATTTCGTAGAGGCTATCAGGGCATGGACAAAAGCAGGGGAATATGTAGATGGTAGTCCGTCGCTTGGTATTATCTGGAATGGAGAAGGAGGTTACATATATGAGCTTATGGGAGATACCTCTACATCCGAACGCTATTTCAGACGTGCCCTCGATTTTGAGCCGCGTAACATCAATCAACTCACAGCTTTGATCCATTGTGCCGGTTTTCTCAATGATAGGAGCCACTATGCAGCATCTCTTAATTTACTGTATTCGCGTCAGGATTTGATGGAACTTTCTGTATCCGCTCCGTTGCAGAGACGGGATTTGCTTCGAGCGGAGGGTGAAGCTCTGCAGGGAATCGGCGAATATTCTCTGGCCGCCGGCAATTTCAGGCGCGTCATTGAATTGAGTGATTCTCTAAATATCGTCAACGACAGACTTAAAAACTCAATGATGGCCGAAAATATCAATCCTGATGATTACGCCTCACTTAAAAATGCATATGTACTTTCTTCGAAGAAAATTGCATGGCTCATACTGTCTGTATCGGTTATTTGTTGGATTATCATAATATGTTGTCATTATATTGCTGGTGAGTACCGTGTAAAAAGACGAAGAGACATAATAAAGACGATGACATTTGAATATGATCAGTTGCTTTTAAAGGAACGCCAGTCGGATCTCGAAAGTCAGCTTGATGAAAGTTCGCGTACTGCATGTGAATCTGCGCTGCGCATGGCGAGCATCAACGAGGGTTTGAGAGAAATACGGCGTGAGGTAATCAGTTCGTCAAAAGGTGAAAAGGAACGCCTGAGAGCAATTAATGCGAGTCTCAGAAGCAGGGGAATGTACACTTCTTCCGCTATGGATAAATTTAATCTTCTCTTCAGCAAGGTTCGTCAGGAGTTTGTTGAAAATCTCACGCGGTTGGCTCCTGATTTATCGAAGACGGAATTGGAGATTTGCAATCTTCTGTTGCTCGGGTGGACGGCAAAGGAGATAGCTTCCATGACCGGGAGATCTCACAGAACTGTGGAGTCCGTAGTATATTCGGTACGCAAAAAACTAAAGGTGACAGGTTCGACCGAGGTCTGGCTGCGTAGAGTTTCCGGTCTCAGCATCGAACAGATTGAAAATCTAAAGAAACAAGTTTAGCTAACATAATTCATATCATAGATAGTTCTCTTCGCAGTAAAATCCCTCAATGAAGGGGACTTTTCGGGAAAAGGTCTCTCATTGAGGGATGGATTTTTTTCGGGGTGGAGGGGAGGTGCGTCAGTAGCTGCCGGCGGTGGTGCGGCGGGAGCCACGGTCGTTGGGGTCGAAGGGGTTGCGGGTCGGGTCGAACAGGTCTTCTTCTTCCTCTTCTTCGTTGTTGTTCTTCTTGTTGCTGCGGGCGCGTTTGTCGGTCGCGGGCTTGTTCTTGAGTATAGCCGCCGGCTTCATCATGTCTATCGGTGTGCCGAATAGTGCCCAGTTCTCCTCTTTGTCCCAGTTCTTCTTGACGTTGATTGCCTTGGGGTAGTAGTAGACCAGCTCCGGCTGTAGACAGAGCGCGTAGTTGCCGGTGTCGTATTCGCCGTTGCCGTTGAGGTCGAGCACCGCACGGGCATAGAAGCGGCCCGGCGTGAGGAAGGGGAAGAAGGCGTCGCCATTCTCCACTATTGCCGTGCGCTGCACGGCGTCGCTGCCGTTCAGCAGCTCCACAAACGCCGGCGTGCCCTGAGGTATGCCCGTTATGTGGAACAGCACCGAGCAATAGTCTCCGTTCTGCTTCACCGTGAATTCATGGGTTATCGGGCGCGTGGGCTTGCCGTAGATGTCGGTTCCGGCTATCGAGTCAATTTCAAGGCGGTATTTCGCGCCATACTCCCACGGGTAGTCGAGTGAGTAGGAGCGGGCCTGAAGCGAATCCGGACGCGTCAGCAGGAAGCGGCCCGGGACAGGCGCATAGACCGAGTCGACCATCACCGAGAGATGTACAGCCGTGGTGTCGAAACGAGCCAACGGCACCGGGCTTTCGAAAAGAACGGGGAGATGCACGTCCTGTGTGGTCGAGGAAACCATCTTCAGCGTGGTCGTGATGGCGGCAATTGAATCGGCTGCGGAAATCCTGACCTTCTCATTCTTCTTTTTCTTGGGAGCCGGAGCACGCTTGGTGAAGAAATTGAGAGTGTCAATCACTGCGGTGGGCACGAGATTCTGGTCGGTGCGTGTATAAGCCACCTCCAGACGCAGCGAGTCGGTGCGCATCAGCTCCGGGGTGAGCCACCACACGAGCGAGTCGAGACGCTGCGAGGCTTCGAGGGTGCCGAGACGGGTGTCTGCGGGCCTGTCGAGAATGCGGATGCGCGGCATCGAGTCGGCACGCGTGTTGAATTTAAGGAACACGCGCGTGGAGTCGAGACGCTCGTACTTGGTCATGTACTGCTGCCGGATCTCCGAATTGAAGGTGCGGAGCAGGATGTCATTTGGCAGGAACTGCGTGCGCCGGCGTTCGCGCACGGTGTCGAGCTTGCCGGTCAGCGGGTCGTAGACCGAGTCGATGGCCAGGGTCTCGCGTGCGGTGGGTTCAACTACGAAGTCGTAGAAAGCCATATCCTCCTCGGGCGAGGAATAGGTATAGTCGTTGTCGTTGTCGCCGAGAGCGAAAACGCGGTAGCTGCCCGGGGCGAGTCCTCGGATTGTGAACTGTCCCCGGTCGTCGGTCTTGGCCACGCGCAGGAGCCGGGTGGTCGAGAACGCCGAGTCGGCGAGGTTGGAATGCACGCCGACAATCATGCTCTGCTGCGGTTCGAGGTTACGCGCCGAGAACACTCGGCCTGAAATGCGGAGCGAGTCGAGCTCCGGACCGGTCGAGAAAGAATAGGTGAATCCCTGGAGCTGGTTCCCCTCGTTGTTGTCCTCGATAGCGTCGGCGAAATCGACGGTGTATGTGGTGTTGGGGGCGAGCGAGTCGAACTCTATGGTCACGCGGCGACCCTGCGACGATACGCGCGGGGTGGACTTCGAAGTCGGCGAAACTACCACCTTCGAGAACGCGTCCTTCACATTGATAAGCTCATCGAAAGTGAGGGTCATCTTCTCCCGGTTGACATTGACCGAGCCTGGGGCAGGTGTCGCCGACAGGAACCTCGGCGGGTCCTCGTCGCGTGCTCCGCCGGTGGGAGTGCCCATGTTGGCGCAGGCCCCGGCGAGAAGCATCGCCGAAGCGCCGAGAAGCACCCCGAAAAAACTGTTTTTAATCTTCATTCAGATACCGATTTCTCTTTCTAACGTCAAAAATAACTAAAATAATCCATAAAAACCCTTGTCAAAGTCAAATTTATGAGAATCTTTTAATGAAACATCAAAAAAAAGCGGTATATTTGCAAGCTGAAAGATTGTATCGCCTCCGCAGGGGGTGAGCTTTCATGTTATTTCATAAGGAAAATAATAAATAAAATAACAACAAAACACAATGCAGAACAAAGGGTTTATCAGCACCATTGCCATTCTGTTGGTTTTGATATGCGGATTCTACATCTCCTTCTCGTTCGTGACCCGTCACTACGAGGATGAGGCGCGTGAGTTCGCGGCTAAAATGTCGAAGACCACCGATGAGACCAATGATGCTTACAAACAGAGTCTGAAGCAATTCAACGATTCGATCGACAAAGAGAAAGTGTATCTGGGCTACACGTACAACCAGGTGCGCAAGATGGAGGTCGGCCTCGGCCTTGACCTCAAGGGTGGTATGAACGTGGTGCTTGAAGTGTCGGTTCCCGACATGCTCCGCCAGTACGCGTCGGGCGACGCACAGCTCGCCCAGATCAACGCCGCCATCAAGAAAGCTGAGGATGCCGGTGTGAAATCGAGCGACGCCGATTTCATCGCCAAGGTCGGAAGCTACATCCAGCCGGGCGTCATGTCAGGCCTCTTCATCCGCGAGGGTGAGTATATGGGCCAGCTGAAGAGCAACGCCTCGAACGCCGAGGTGATCGAAGCTCTCAACAAGCAGGTTGACAGCCAGGTTGACGCGGCCTTCAACATCTTCCGCACACGTATCGACCAGTTCGGTGTGGTTGCCCCCAACATCCAGAAGCTCCAGGACAAGAAGGGTCAGATCCTTCTCGAGCTCCCCGGTGTGAAGGAACCCGAGCGTGTGACAGACCTTCTGAAGTCGAGCGCGAACCTGGAGTTCTTCGAGGTTTACAACTATAACGAGATTGCCGGTGACCTCGCGAACTTCGCTTCGCAGTATGCCGCTCTCGACACAGTGAACCACCTCAACGTAATCGCACTTCTCGGCGGTCCGCAGCGCAACGGCAGCCCGGTTGTGGGTATGGTCACTCCGGCCAACCGCAACCTCGTTGACTCGATCATGAACACCGACCTCGCCAAGAAGCTCCTCCCCGCCGACCTCACACTCGCGTGGAGCGTGAAGCCCGCCGAGTTCCCCGTGACCGACGAGAAGGGTAACGTTGTCAAGAAAGCCAACGGCGAGAACAAGACCGTAGGCTACTGGGAGCTTGTTGCCCTCAAGGGTGATGCCGCTCTCGAAGGCGATGCCGTGACATCGGCTTCGTCGGAGTATGACAACATGCAGGGTAACATGGTCAACATGAAGATGACCGACCGTGGCGCTCAGGAGTGGGCTACCATCACCCGCAACAACATCGGCCGCTCAATCGCCATCGTTCTCGACAACAACGTCTACTCGTTCCCGAACGTGAACAACGAGATCACCGGCGGAAGCTCGCAGATTACCGGTAACTTCACTCCCGAAGAGGCCAACGACCTCGCCAACGTGCTCAAGTCGGGTAAGATGTCGGCACGCGTGGATGTTGTCAGCAACAACGTGATCGGCCCGAGCCTCGGTGCCGAGGCCATCCAGATGGGCTTCGTCTCGTTCATCGTGGCAATCTTCCTGCTGATGGTCCTCATGATTCTCTACTACGGCTGGATTCCCGGTCTGGTGGCTAACGTGGGACTTATCCTCAACCTCTACTTCACACTCGGTATCCTCGCATCGCTCCAGGCAGTGCTGACACTGTCGGGTATCGCCGGTATCGTGCTCGCGCTCGGTATGGCTGTCGATGCCAACGTGCTTATCTTCGAGCGTACCAAAGAGGAGCTCAAGAACGGCAAGAAACTCCGTCAGGCAATATCGGAGGGTTACAGCAACGCCTTCTCGGCTATCTTCGACTCGAACCTCACTTCGGTCATCACCGGTGTGATTCTCCTTATCTTCGGTTCAGGTCCTATCAAGGGCTTTGCCACAACGCTTATCATCGGTATCGTCTGCTCGTTCTTCACAGCAGTCTTCCTGACCCGCATAGCGTTTGACCTCATCACCAAGAACGGCCGCAACGCCGGCATGACATTCACCACCGGCATGAGCCGCAACTTCCTCACCAACCCGAAGATCAACTTCCTCGGCCAGTGGAAGACAGCATCGGTGGTATGGATCGCCCTCATCGTGATCGGTATCGCATCGCTCGCAATCCGCGGCATGAACCAGGGTATCGACTTCTCGGGTGGCCGCAACTATGTTGTGCAGTTCGAGAAGGATGTTGACCGCGAGGCTGTCCAGGAGAAACTTACAAACCTCTTCCAGGAGAAAGCCAACGACAAGACCGTCTCTGTACAGGTCATCACAATCGACAACCCCTCGAAGCTGCGTATCTCTACCAGCTACAAGATCGCTGACGAGAGCGAAGGCATAGAGAACGAGATCACAGGTCTTCTCTACGAAGGTCTCAAGGATGAGCTTACCAACAACGGCAAGCTGATGGACCAGAACGCGTTCACCATCGCCGACGAGAGCCATGGTATCATATCGATCCAGAAGGTTGGTCCCTCGGTGGCCGACGACATGAAGCGCGACGCATACTGGGCAGTCGGTATCGCACTTGTCTGCATGTTCCTCTACATCCTGCTCCGTTTCCGCAACATCGCCTTCTCGGTCGGCGCGCTCTGCGCCGTGGCCCTCACCGCATTCCTTATCATCGGCTTCTACTCCGTATGCTGGGGCTTCTTCCCCTTCTCGATGGAGATTGACCAGTCGTTTATCGCTGCGGTGCTGACCATCATCGGTTATCAGATCAACGATACCGTGGTTGTGTTCGACCGTGTGCGCGAGACGATGAAGGACTTCCCGAAAGAGGACCGCTTCGTGACCTTCAACAAGTCGCTCAACACGACACTGAGCCGTACGGTGATGACATCGTTCTCGACTCTGCTCGTGCTCCTCTGCATCTTCTTCCTCGGTGGCGACACAATCCGTTCGTTCACATTCGCGATGATCTTCGGTGTTGTGGTAGGTACATTCTGCTCGCTCTACTGCGCAGCTCCCATCGCCTACAACATCATCAAGCGCAACGGCAGGAAGAACACGGCAGCCGCCGACGGCAAGCCCGTTCTCGAAGGCAACCGCCGCTTCAAATAAGCCGCGCGAACCGCAACATAATCAGCCGGGACATCCGCAAGGGTGTCCCGGCTTTTTTGCGTGTGCCCATCAGTGTAACCATGACAATATATGACTTATGACAATATATTACAATGTGTGGTAATTGAAGTCGTGTAGAAGGCCATTTATATGTGAAAAGCCAGAAGTGCAAAATATCGGGAGAAGAGTTGCAAATAATCCTTAAAAATATTTAACATGTTTGGAAGAATATACATATAAGAAGTAATTTTGCAGCCGTTTTACTAACCAAACAATAAACAATGAGACGAAAACAAACAATTGCAGTGCTCAAGGCACTCTGTATGTCTGTGTCGCTCCTGCTCGCAATACCTGCTTTTGCCGCGCAGGGAGCCTCAGACAGCAACAGTCTTGCAGACTATGCTGCCATAACCTATGAGTGGACTGATGCCAGTGGCAGGAGTCATGTCTCGAATCTTACCGAGCGTGCTGAAAGCTACGAGCAGATAGTCGCCCTGCTGAAGGAGGTCAACGTCAATCCCTCGGTGCCGGGATTCGTGAAAGACCCTGTCGGCTGGGGAACGGACCAAGGCAACACGCATGTGAATGTTGAATATGCTCCCTGCACGGAGGCTCCCTACAACATGCCTGCCGACATGAAGGTGGAGACTCCGGTGGAAGGTGCGACAGCACTTCTCGTGGAGCTTGACGACAGTTATTCGTTCAACGCCAACCATACCCCCGAGCAATACATACGCCTCTTCAAGGCCGTGACCGTACTAACCAAGCAGATGCACATCGGCGAGGAGTCAGGCTCGACAAATCCCGGCTGGTTGTTCAACTATGTCGGCACGCTCGACAAGTTCTTCATCATCACCAAAGGCTGCAACCGTGTTCCCTCCAACAATCCGAAGGGTTTCGCGCCGTTCTACAACATGTATGAGGAGTTCAGCCCTTCGAACAGTGGACCAATCGACCAGGCTTATGCCACCATGAATTCAGGTCACCGCTTCCGTGTGGACCACAACTGTTCCTCGATCATGAAGCAGAACCACATTGTGGTCATGTCCACTCTCGCGGAACCTGAAGAGTATCCTGTAAACTTCCTGTTCTATCTGCCCGACTACAGGTTTGCCGGTGATTCACGCACGGACGACGGCGGTGTGACAAAGCACGAGTGGTACACTTACTACAGCCCTGACCACATGCCCTTCGTGTTCTTCAGCCGTATCGATGCGGCGATAGATGGCGTGCCGAGTCCGGACTACCAGACTGGTAAGGCGACGGTAAGCTTGGACTGGAAGTCGACTTACAAGGAAGTCTCGCGTTCTCAGGTGCTTGAGGAATTCTACGTGTACCGTGTGGTCAACGATGTGATGGAATCCACTCCTCTGTCTCCCTCGGAGTTCAGCATAGCCCCGGAGCATGAGGCCGACATGTATGTTGATGCAGAAACCGGGGCCATTATCTCCTCGGGCGAGACATGCGGACTTTACGTGTATGAAGACATGCGGTCAATCTCGTACAATGTCCAGTACATTGTGCTCGGTCGCCGTCATGGCTCCGACTTCGATATGACCGAGTCAAATATTGTCAGGACTCTCATTCCCTCTCTTTCTCCCGCCGGAGAACTTGAGATACGCATAGACGGCGAGGGACTGTCGCGTTATGACTACGATAATGAGCAGAACCGCTACGAGAACAAAATCATGCTCCTCGACCATTCCGGAGCCGGAGAGCGTGTGCTTCAGCGCCGTCATGTGAAAGTGCAGCCGGATGGAAACAACACCCACTTCTCACTGCGCCGTATTGTGAACGACGGGGATGCCGCAGCCTCGGCCGAGGTAGCCAGAATGACAGTGACAGGTGAGAAGGTTGTCGAGGATGCCGCCGGAAGCTGGTACGTCTACACGGCAAGCATCACCTATCCGGAGGGTACGGATGGGACCGGTCTTCCTTTGACCGCCGAGTTCAGATCGGCAATCAACACCGGGAATCCTGAAGATGATGACCTCATACAGGTGAGTGCCCTGGAGGAGAACGGCGATGTTCTCGCGATGTTCACCGACCGTTTCTCTGTATCGACCAAGGATGGAGACCAGCCCGAGGCATACCGCTACTATGTGGAATATAACGGTGTGAACGACATAACGCGCGAAATATCGAAGACACTCTCGAACATGGTTGAGGTGACAGTGCCGGTGCGTGCGTTGCGTCTGGGATACATTCCCTATACCGCTGCCGAAATCGCATCCGATACCGACCGCTCCAACCTTCTGCCCGAGAACCGTCAGACTGTGTGGATTGAGACCCGGACCAATCCGAAGGTTACAGAGTATATTGTCAGCGACAGTTACAGTGCCACAGATGTTGTCAGCGTGAAGCGTATGCCCACAGGACATCTCGTCATCTACCGTGCTCTTGATAAGAACGGCACGAAAGAGAAATATGCCGAGCTGGAGAACGGATTCGGAGTGAAACCGGTTGTTGAGCTTGCTTTCCCGGTTGACGAGTTCTCGAATCTTTCACTTACGCTTAAATACAGCAACGGCAACACCTATGGCAACCGTCATGCGGAAGTCGCACCCCTTCCTTCGGTTGAGTTCCACTGGAACGCGCTTGAAGAGGATAAGGGAGCTTCCTCTTCGGGTCACACTTTCCAGTCGTATGTGGCATGGTTGCCGATGAACCTTGGCGAGGATGAGAACCGCTTCGAAGTCTACGGTTACCGTCTCTGGGGTCGTCATGACGGCGAATCGGAGGAAAAACTTCTCTACGGCATGGATGGAGACACTCCTGAGGAGGATGATGTAGAACATGTGGCCGATGGAGACGTGCACATCGTGCGCCGCGGTTTCACTTCGCATGCCGCTTCGCCGCTGGATCCGGTGTCTGTGAACCATACTGCCCGTCTTTACGCTGTCATTCCAGAGGAATTGCGCATAAGCCAGGCAAAAGAGCGTAGCGATGCGATGTATGCCGTTGTCAACGGTTACCATTCGCTCACAATCACTTCTCCTGAAGGTGTTCCCACCGGAATCGAGGGAATAGAAGATGCCGCTCCCGATGGAGAAGTGCGCTACTACGACCTGACCGGCCGCGAGATCAGCGAGGAGAACCTTGGCCGCGGAGTCTACGTCCGTGTGAGCGGAGGCAAGGCCGACAAGATTATCAGATAACACCCGGTGTGATAGGATACGCATGGTAAGTAATGGCTCATTACTTATCAGCATGACACTCAAATATGACAAATGCCCCGGCTCACGGCGAGCCGGGGTATTGTATTTTAACAGAATCGGGCGCAAAACCGCTGAAATGGTTCGGCGAAGTGTTAAATAAATGTTTTAAAACATTTTATGGGCCGGAATAAAAACAATTCCGGCGCGGCGGAGGTTATGAATATACAGACAACCGAATTTGCATGAGTTCATAAATTTACCGCAGATGAGAGACTTGGGAAAATACATATTGACAATGGCACTCGTGCTCGCAGGGACGGGCATGTGCATGGCCGGTTCATCGTTCTCGACAATGACAGCCGAAGAGGTTTCGGAACTTCTCGCGCAGGTGGAATACAGGACGGATTCAGGTGCCGTATCCGCGAAGGATGCCGCTGCCGGTTCCGGAGACATGATTCTTCTGCCCGTTCCGGTCACAGCCGAAGACATGATGACAAAGCTCTATGGTGTGGTTGACACAGGTGTCTCGAAAGATGAATGCGTACGTCAGTCGCGCTCCAAGTTGCGGCTGACCCCGGAGGAAGACAATGGCGTGTTGTGGCTTGAGTCTGACGGCGGATATGGCGTGAACTATTATGGTATGTTCCCGGCTGTCAGCGCCATGGTCAGATATGGCGATGACGGTTCTGCCGACAGGGTCAGCGATTTCGGTTATTTCTTTCTCTTCCCATATACGTCGGCCGGTAAACAGGAAGCCATACGCGACCAGGCCGATTTCTGCGGTTCGCTGCTTCAGGAGATGGCCGACATGGGTCTGGCTATGGATCTGAATACGGCCACCGACGACCTCTTCGAGGCGGTCGGCGATTATAACGGTAATTTTGTGGACATACGGCTTCTGGATGAGAAGGGAGCTTCCGACGCAGGCAGATACATCCTCATTCTCAGCATTGAGCCGGGTGCGTTCACCGCAGCCGACGACTTCGTGGCAGAAGATACGTCAACGGCAGAAGATATTTCGAAGGTGACGCCCCGGAACGAGGGGTTGATTGCCGATCTTGTGGAATAACCCGCACTCATACCAAAACTCTACCTGACGCAAGGCGCGGCCCGGATTTTCCGGACCGCGCCTGCTACTTTTGTGACAAAATGTATCGGGATGGTTGGAATGTCGCGAAAAATCGTTACCTTTGCAGCCGAAGTCGTATGACAGATGTATTTCAATTTGTTTAGACTGATTTACGCAATTCCATTTGAACAACATTAACAAATGCCTATGAATAAATTTTTTACTTTGATGTTGGCCTCGCTTGTTGCCGGTGGCCTTCAGGCTGCTGAGGTGAAGAGTCTCTCGGCCGCGAGATTTTTAAAGAAGACGCCGGAGAGGAGTGTCCGCATGAAATGTAGTGCCAGAGAGGCGGCGCGTGCGGTGGCCGTGCAGTATCTCCCGGGCAAGGTCGTGACCAGCGTATGGGACGAGGAGAACGAGGAGTGGCTTGAGGTTGCCGAGACCGCCTATGTCTACAATACCAACGGCACCGTTGCAACCGAGACTGAGAAAGACCTGGAGGCGGAAGATGGTTCGCTGCTCCGTATCACCTATGAGTATGATGACCTGGCACGCGAGATTTCAAAGGTCAGCGAAGTCTCTGATGCTGACGGTGAGAAATGGTTCCCGACCGAGAAGAAAATCAGGGAATATGATTCTGTGGTGACGGACTTCGTCACGCTGCTTGAGATTTACTCGTGGAACAATGACTGGAGCCTCATGACAGGCAACCGTTATCTGCTCGACCGCGACAGCAACGGTCTTCTGACCCTTCTGCAGCGTCAGGTAATGTATGAGGGTGATTATGACACGACCGCCAAGATCGAGAATGGTGTCAGCGGTGATGCCGTGGTAAGTACGAGCGTGTCGGAAATGCTCAGTTACGAAGGCCAGATATACTGGGTCAACAACCTGGATCTGCGCGACATCGTATGGCATAATACCAACGGGCAGCCCATGGGGTTCTCGATTGAGGATTACTCTCGTGGCGCCAACCGCATAGCATCGGGAAAGTCATACTACGCCGATGAGTGCGAGGGGGAGATCTCAGGTGTCTATCAGAATGACTTCGAGGGAACGTTCATATGTGATTTCTATGATGAATCGCGCATGGAGATTGTCACCGAGTATATCGATAAGGAAACCGGCTCGTTCAGGGAAACATACCGGATCGAGTATCCTATGGTCGATGAGTTCAGCGGCGAGGAATATATGTCGGACGAGACCGAGATAACCGAAATCACATACGACGACCATGGCAATGTGATCAAGGAGTATCAGTGCCTCAGCTTCGATGGCTATGTCGAGTACGCAGGTGGTCTGATGATAGAGTATGAGTATGACGACAAGGGTTCTGTCGTGATGGAGACGCAGTCTTCATACTATTCATATGAAGATGAGGATGGAAACATGCAGCAGGAGGTTGTCCCTGAGATCCGTATGGCCATGTCAGACTTTGTTGAGACAGGCACGGTCGGAGTGGATAGTCCTGCAGCTGAATTCACTGTTGCTGTGCGTGGCGGACGCCTGATTGTCAATTCATGTGGCGCGTCGGATGTGGAGGTTTACACGCTCGATGGCCGACGTGTGATTTCACGCAGTCTGAACAGTTCGGGAGCGGTTTCTCTTGACGGCATCGACAAGGGTGTGTACATCGTCAAGGTATCCGCCGATTCCAAGACCCGCACCCTCAAGGTGACATTGTAAGACGCAAATCCATTAACATGTAAAATAGAGGCTGTCTAACAATCAAAGTTAGGCAGTCTCTTTTTTAGATTTAATATTGAG